>Ga0182024_10000743_pt1 | contig 85109 bp, 74 predicted proteins | sample P32metaG_FD_120480 | JGI IMG/M metagenome (GOLD analysis project Ga0182024, IMG submission 120480) | Permafrost microbial communities from Stordalen Mire, Sweden - P3-2 metaG (Illumina Assembly) | ecosystem: Environmental > Terrestrial > Soil > Wetlands > Permafrost | place: Sweden: Stordalen... | reverse complement strand
GGCATTTTCACTGAAAGTGCCCAGTCTGTCTTACCCAAGGCACTGCCGCACACGCGGTTAAGAATGGAGCCAGTTGCCGGACTTGAACCGGCGACCGACGGTTTACAAAACCGTTGCTCTACCGCTGAGCTAAACTGGCTAAAAGTTTTAACATAAACTACTTACAACTTCACTTTTTGAGCCTGATTTCGATTTGCATACTCGATTTGTATATGGTATGTTTTTTCTGCCATGAAAACGACACCACCATCGCTCAACGAGCGCAAATCCAAAGCCGATGCTGACTGGCTCAAAACACCGTATCCCAATCTCATCCGATACAGACCCAGCGGAACATATTTTGGCAGAGTCCGGGTCAATGGCAAGTTGATTCGCCGCTCCCTGGAAACGCATGTGTTGAGCGTGGCCAAGGTCAAGCTGTCCGATTTCCTGCAAGATTACCGGCGGCTGGCCATCAACAAAGGCGAATCGGTCAAGGGCGAAGTCATCATCGAGATTTTCAGAAAGGAGATCGAGGACGATGCCAACAATCAGCCACGCACCAAGCTCTATAAGCAGGAAGTCCTGATCGCCCTGAAAAAGACCTGGCCAGAGTTGTATTCGAGCGAGATTGCCCGGATTTCACAAAGGGACTGCAACGATTGGGCCGCCCGCCACGGCAAAGACTATAGTCCCACGCGGTTCAACGGCGCATTGGGCATTGTGCGCCGCATTTTCGACATCGCGGTTGAGCACGGCTACCGGGTGGACAACCCAGCCAAGTTCGTTGATCGGCGACGGGTGAAGCCGAAGGAATTGCATCTGCCGTCGCAGACGCAATTTCAGGACATGGCCACGCACATTGAAACATCGGGCGCGGGGCAGGCAAAAGATTGCGCCAACCTGTTTCGATTTTTGGCCTTCTCCGGTGTGCGGATTGATGAAGCCCGGCATGTTCTTTGGGGCGACGTGGATTTCGAGAAGGGACTGCTTCACGTCCGCGTCACCAAAAACAGCAAGGCTCGGTGGATTCCGCTGAACAGCAGCTTGCGGCAATTGCTGGAAAAAATGCGAGGGGAACAGCCGGGAGAGTTGCCCGAAAAACCCGTAATGCAAGTTTTCGAGTGCCAAAAATCTATAGACCGAGCCGTGAAGCTGGCCAGTGTGAAACGCATCACCCACCACGACTTACGCCATCTGTTTGCCACCCGCTGCATTGAATCCGGCGTGGACATCCCGACCGTTTCGCGCTGGCTCGGCCATCAAGACGGCGGCGCACTGTGCATGAAAACCTACGGCCACCTGCGAGACGAGCACAGCGCAAATGAGGCGAAGAAAGTCGCTTTTTAGCCGTAAGGAGGGAACTAACCATCGCAGTGTAGCCAAGCTTAACAGTCGTGCCGCTTTAAAAAGGAAGGAATTCCATCGTCGTCACTGGCCCAGGATTTTTCGTCTGTTTCGGCCATCGCGGCTGCGACTCCATTCTCGCCATTAACGCTGTCATCATGATTGGTCAGCAAATCAGATTTGAAGCATTGGATATTCGGCGCAACCGCTTTAATTGCGGACGTTAAAGACGCCTCTTCTGAACAGCTAAGTTTGGGCCAGAGTACAATTTGTTTAATCCAGTCATTGGGATCAATGGCTGTCAATACCATTCCTCCCCTCTTTTGGTTTTCGGGGCCATACGCAACGAATCGGACCTCCCGTTCGCTTGCATATTCCCTTCGTTTCATGAAGTGCGGTTGAAGGATAAACTGCTGATGCTCGGCTTCCCCGGGATTCAAACCGATGACTTGGCCTTGTGTCACCTCAACGTAAGCCATTTGGCCAAAACTGATATTTCGCCCAGCTTTCATAAAGACTTGTCGAACGTTGCCGATGGTCGTTGCAATTGCTACCCCTTGATTACCGTAAACGGACCACATGGCCGCAGACTCAGAGCCGAGAAACCAGCACCAGGCATACCGCGTGTTGCGGATGAACTGGAAATAATAAGTCATCAAAATGTCCGCCTTCCGTTTCGCAAAAGCCTCACTGCCTTCGTTTTGGCTCATAAGTTTGCGCTCGTTTTCGTTGCAACGTTTGTGAATAAGCCATTCGTCCAATTTGCCAACGTTGCTTCCGTAATGGTTTTCGACGGCTAAATTAAACCATGAGCTTTCCATGGGAAAGTGCCCCTCAAAAGGGTCAGCTTGTCGGAGCTTTGCGATCGAGGGTATAAATATATTCCCGACAAGATGGAAAAATAATGTCCTTAAAGGGATGTAGCGCCAGAGATAATCATGGTCGCTTAACCACTTCTGATGTTTTTCGGGATAGATTTGCATTGTGCTCGTCATGTTCCCTTTTTTGGTGCGTGAGTCTACCGTGCGGACCGCGTTAGTAGGTTCGCAGCCGGAACAGAAATTCGTGAGTTTCCTCGCCAACTCGAACACGCACTTTGTAAGAATCGGCTTGCGAGAAGGGAAAAAAGACGAGGCCCAATCCCTTCCCGCCGGGCGGAACCTTGGCTCTCCTTATCATCAGCCTGTCAAGTGCCCGTATGTTTCGGGATTCCTCCTGCGTCTGCAATCGGTTCGCGGCGGCACTGGAGCTTACAGTTTGCGAGACCTTACCGTAGTCAACATTTGCTCCGGGATCGTGGTGTGCCGACGCGAGTGCCTGGAAGAACGTTCCCCAACCTCTCGCGGATTCCCCTGAACGCCTCTCCTTGGAAAATTCCGAAATCAGCGCATCAGGTTCAATAGGGGCCAGTGGTCGCTCGGAATTCACGTCGCAACACTGCATGTCGAAGGAATTGTAGCCAATGTCAAGTGTACTATTGGACGCGTTGGAAAGCACGAGAACCACCACGATGTATTTGGATTTAAGGAAACCATCCACGTCCGCGGCAACGGACAGATTCGCCACACTCCCAGTCGCGTTTATATATTCGACATCGCCATCGGTGAACGAGGATTGGATGGATGCCGGCGCAGGTTTGAGTCCATAATTCGGAGTCGAACATCCCGCAAGCGAGAGAAACAGGGCAAACACTAACCAGGGGATTTGAGGTCTGGCATTCATTGTTAGTCAACACCATCAACCACCTTCGACGGCGGTCCTACTATTTTTAACATGAAGGCAAAGGAATCTTTGGGGATCGGGTTGGGATACGGCTCTACAGGTTGCAGGAAGCAGTTGAATTCAAGAATCCTCGTCTGCCTGTTCTTTTTGGGATGTTGCCCAATGTAAAACGTGTCTGCCCGAAGCACCGAACGTCGGGTCATTTCGTGGCGTTCCTTTACGTATTGAGCCAACTTTGGGTTTTTCAGTAATTGCGAAATCGTCCCGATGCACCCATCAACGTTGAATTTTAAGTGGCGGTCCAAAGTTTGCAGCAAGCTTTGCTTGTCATCGTTCAGGATCGGTTTCAAATCAATATATACGGAAGAGCCTCGGATTCTAAACGAACTTAACGTGAGACCCCGAGATACGCCGCCACGATCAAAGTTGTCGCCTTCGTCCTGAAAGCGCCCTTGATAATCCGGCTTCTTTGCTTTGTCCTGCAAGTTGTGAGCTTCATGCAAAAACTGCTTTTTCATACAGCCCTTTCTGTGGGGCTAAATGATGCGTTAACGACAGGAACAGGTCAAGGCGGCTGGAGTCCCGTCCGTTGCCGCACTGAACGGCTACCGGCACAGCGGACAGGGCAACAGTGCAAATCGTTGTAATCGGAGCGATTGATTGGGGGTCGTGCCGGGGCAATCAATCGCTGTGGGGCCGCGCGGACCCTGAGAGCGCATAAGCAACTGACTCGGCCAGTGACGCACGACAGCAACACACGGCAACAAGGGTTCCGGCACGCTTCCGACGAAGCCAACAACCCACTCCTAAAGGCAAAAAAAGAGCGTGATTGATTGTTGGAGCGCATTCGCTTGGAACCCATGAAAAAGGAAGGGACGCCTAACCTCTAACGTCCGTTAGCGGTTGGTCAACGACACTCGCCGCAGGCTTCGACGATATTTTGCAGCAGGAACGCCGCAGCCATCCACGACCGTTGCCGCAAACGATGCCGCAAACGCCAACGATGTTTGCCGCAAGAATGCCGCAGGAGCCAACGACTCCCACCGCAAAAATGCCGCAACCGTCAACGACTGATGCCGCATGAAATGCGTGAAGTCTCACTGATTTTGGACGGCACGCTGTACGTCTAAGCGAGCTTATGTGTTTCGCTAGACGCGCTTCGGACAGGACTTGGACAATATCCGGTCGCCGGTTGGACACGGCTTGGACACTGGAAAAGGAGGGGGACGCCTGTCTCCTTGCGCTGGCAACCGGCGTGATGGAAACCGTGTTCCGAAAAAGGTTCGGAAACTTGTTTCCATGCGATTTTCCATAGGGGAGGCATACGCAGAGAGTCCGGCAGTTGCCGCAAAATCGGGGCAGCGATTGCTGCCAGCCATGTGTGCTTCGTGTTTGCCGCTGGCATTGTACGGCTCCGCTGCGCTTGTCAAGGTAGTGCCCCCTCCTCCCGCCGCCTCCACCTTGACAATGCTCGCTCCGCCGGGAACTGCGGCGCTTAGGAAACACGAAGCGAATCTTTGAAGCCTGTCGGCCCGGTGCGTTGCTCGTTGACGTGGCCACGACACGGCGTTTTCATCCTGTCCGCCCGCAGTCCAATGTGCAGCCAGGCATCGGCTGGCGCGTGTCTGAAATTTGTCCAATTTGTGGCCGAATCCTGTCTGGTGAAATCCCTAAGCTTGCTTAGAGGTAAGGCGTACCATGAAAAATGAACGTGCCTTCAGCCGCTGCATGGTGGAGGCATTGTGCGCCAACAGTGCAAGTTTGCGGCGCGTCTGGGCGTTCAACAGCGGCTGTCTGGCCGCGTTTCAGGCAGCAGCCCTTGGGTCGGGAATGCAATCCGCCATCGAGCAGCCAACGATCACGGCAACGAGCAGATTCGTCACCGGCCAAAGGCGGGGTAAGTATCATCGGAAGAAACGCCGGTTTCGAGTTTGCTCTGAGTGCCCCGATTGTGGTATGGTTTGTGAGATGAGTGCGAATGAAGTTTTGGAGCAAGTGAAGGCATTGCCGCCGCGAGAGCGCCGGAAATTCTTCGCGCATGTTCACGACCTTGAAACTGCAAGTCAGGCGCCGCCAAACGGCAAACAGAAACGCCGCATCCGCTGGCCGGACGCCGCTGCCCGACGTCGCCGCATCTTTGGCGACAAGGTTCTTCCGAATTTGGTGCTTTTGGCGCGGGAGCAGGAGGCTTTGTCATGAGCAAGATTGAAGAAATCGAGCAGGCGGTTGAGCAGTTGCCTCTGACAGACTTCGTCAAACTGGCTGTCTGGGTTGACCAGCGCCGCCAGCAACTTGCAATCTCTCCGGCGGCTAGTGATAACAGCCAGGCGGCCGTCCGTGACCACAGCGCCTTCCTAAACAGCTACGCTCCGCAAGACGAGGGACTTTACGACGATGCCTCTACCCGGTGAAGTCTGGATCGCGGATATTCCTTTTACGAGCGGCACTGCCTCGAAGCTGCGTCCCGTGTTGGTTCTGTGGACGGATTCCGCAGATGTGGTCGTGGCGGCAGTGACATCGGCGCAACCACGTTCCGCTACCGATGTGCCCTTGAAAAACTGGTCAGCGGCTGGGTTGCGCGTGGCATCCACAGTAAGGCTGTCCCGGCTCGACTGTTTAGAACAAAGCCTGTTGCGGCGGCGTTTGGGTGTTCTCGCTCAAAGCGATGCCGCGAATTTGAAGCGGGTTTGGGCGAACGAAATTCGACTGCAATTCTGACCAAGCGACGAAGGGGGAATTGTATATCCGATTTGTATATGGGTTGTGTTTTTTTGGGCAAAACGGAGCCAGTTATAGCAAACGCTGAAATTGAGAAATCTCTTGTAAAACAAGGGGAATGGCAGGCTGCTAACAATGGCAAAACCCCTCTTAGAATTACAAAACCGTTGCTCTACCACTGAGCTAAACTGGCTAATGGACTCAGAAACACTACATCCCATTCTCCCCGATCGCAAATCCAGTCGCACTTATTTTGGAAGAGTCCCGGTCATTGGCAAGTTAAATCAAGTCTGGCTGGCGACAAACGGCTCTTAATGGTTGGTTGAATTTATACTGGCGTTCCCGTCCAGCGGCTGACGGAGGCTGTCGATTCGCTGGCGCGCTTGGTCGGCGAATTCCCCGGCGGGATAACGCTGGAGATAATCTGTATAACTAACGATGGTGTTTTCAACACTCACCTGTTTCCAGAAAAAATGCTCTTTGCGCACCCGCCTTTCTTTGATGGCTTCCGGATCGGATTTAGCCGTGGAAATTTGCTTAAGGGCCTCGTTGATCAAAGCTTTTTTGGTGTCATCCCAAGTCCTTTGCTCATAGCGAATCTTGGCTTCTCCTGCATGCCATCCCTTTGGCCAATCGGTGTAATAGCGCATGTAATCGGTGGCTTGGTTCCGCCACTGCGCCCAATACCACTCCAATTCATCCCGCGTTGCCGGTAAAACAAAAAGCAGGGCAACAATCGCAACGACTGCGAGAACGGCCGCTTTTTTCTTGAACTTCATGCGTGAACCATGGATACCAAAGGGCGCGCAAAGCGCAAACTCTTTGTGCCGTCGCCAATGAAGTTTTGAAAATGATCCTTGTCCCATGAATCGCTCTTTTCGGTTTCTACTTTTCGTCTGGGTCGCGCTGGCCGCCGGCGCCCCGGCAGCGCCGGCCCAAACGGCCAATCCGCACCGCTTTGAAAGCGAAATTGCAGCTTTCGAGGCGGCCGACAAAGCTAATCCTCCGCCCAAAAATGCCATTTTGTTCGTGGGTAGTTCGAGCATTCGCAAATGGACAAGCGTGGCGGATGATTTTCCCTCGCACAAAGTCATCAATCGCGGTTTTGGCGGTTCGCACTTGAGTGATGTGGATTATTACTTTGACCGCATCGTGCTGCCATATAAACCCAAAATGATCGTGCTTTACGCCGGTTCCAATGACATTAACGCGGGAAAGACACCCGAGACGGTGGTGGACGATTACAAGGCGTTTGTGCAAAAGGTTGGGAGCGCATTGCCAGACACAAAAGTTGCTTTTATTTCCATAAACACAAGCCCGGCCCGCTGGAATGAGGTGGAGAAGGTCAAACAAGCCAATCGGCAAATTGCCGATTTCATAGCCAAAAATGGAAAGCTGATTTTCATCGATACTTTTTCGGCCGTGCTCGACGGCGAAGGGAAACCCCGGCCGGAACTTTATGTTCAAGACCGCCTTCATATGAACGCAAAGGGCTATGCGATTTGGACGGCGATCATTGCGCCGTATTTGGGTCCGCCGGAGTGACGGTGGAACGCGCGTCGAGAAATTTCTTCAATTCGAGCGCCGCCTTGCCGCCAAAGCCCGGCACAGCGGCGATGGCTTCGATGGTGGCAAAGCGCAGGCGCTGCACCGAGCCGAATTTTTTGAGGAGCGCCGCCTTGCGCCTCCCGCCAATGCCGGGGAATTCATCAAGAATGCTCTCGGAAATTTTTCTTAATCGGAGCTGCGCGTTGTAGGTATTGGCGAAACGATGCGATTCGTCCCGCACGCGCTGCAGCAATTTCAAAGCGCCGGCGTCATGGCTCAAACGCAACGGCGCCGGCTGGCCCGGCCGGAAAATCTCCTCGAATTCCTTGGCCAAACCGATAACGGGGATACGGCTTAGTCCCAATCGATCCAATTCAGCGACGGCGGCATTGAGTTGTCCTTTGCCGCCGTCAATAACAATAAGGTCAGGAAAGCCGGACTGGACGCGGCCCTCCGGGGCTTCGGTTTGTTCGCGCAGAACGCGCGCGTAGCGTCGCTGCACCGTCTCGGCCATGCAGGCAAAGTCATCCTGGCCGGTCACAGTTTTAATTCGGAAACGGCGATAGTTGGAGCGGTCGGGTTTGCCGTCGCGAAAGCTCACCATCGAAGCCACGGCAAAAGTCCCGCTGATATTGGAAATGTCGAAGCCTTCAATGCGCGCCGGACTGGCAGGCAGATTAAGGGCTTTGGCCAATTCGGCCAGGTACCGACTCGGTTCGATGGCCACGGGAAGATTGTAAGGCACCCGGCTGTAACGACGGGTTTTTTGGGTGGTGCGGCGCAAGTCTTGCAGGGCGTCGCGAAATTGCGCGGCTTTTTCAAAATCTTCGGCCGCCGCCGCCTTTTGCATTTGCTCCTTCAATTCCCCTTCCATTTCGTCGGTCTGGCCGGCGAGAAAATCGCAGGCGGCCACCACTTGTTGCAGATAAACTTCCCGCGTGACATTTCCGATGCAGGGGGCTGTGCAGTATTTGAGATGGCCGTAGAGGCAGTGTTTGTAATCTTCAGGTCCGGGAGTCAAAGGGCGGCAGCCGCGCAGGTTGAATTTGCGTCGCGCCAGCGTCAGGGTGTGCCGAGCCGAGGCGGCATGGGCAAACGGCCCAAAGTAACGCGCGCCGTCATCCTGCCGCAAACGCGCCAGCATGAATCGGGGTATGGGATCGTTGAGGTTGATCTTGATGAGCAGGAAATGTTTGTCGTCGCGAAAACTAATGTTGTAGCGGGGCTGATATTCCTTGATGAGCTTGCCTTCGAGGAGCATGGCTTCCGGTTCACTGCGCACCGTGTAAGTATCGAGATCGTGGACGGCATTAACCAGCGCGTTGAATTTTAAATCCCAACCCATGCGACGGGAGGGGTGAAAGTAGGTGCTGACGCGTTTGCGCAAATCGCGGGCCTTGCCGACGTAGATGACCGTGCCGAACCGGTCTTTCATCAGGTAAATCCCCGGTTTGTGAGGCAACCCGCTGAGTTTCTTTCGAATCTGCTCGGTCGCAGGCATGACAGGAAGCGCGCCGGCTCTGCGCCTATTTCCCCCAGTCCGGATTCTCCATGAAGGCGTAGCACAGCATGTGGCAAATGGCCATTTGCGCGTCCTCGACCCTCCCATAATGCGTCGAGTCGATCACTATGGAATGCTTGGCGATCTTTGCCAGGCCCCCGCGTTTGCCGCCGCAAAGGCCGATTGTCTCCAAACCATTTTGATTGGCCCATTCCACGGCTTTGACCACGTTGGGGGAACTTCCACTAACGCTCAGCGCGAGCACGACATCACCTTTGCGCCCGTAATTTTGCAATTGCCGCAGAAAGATGTCTTCGTAGGAATAGTCGTTGCCGATGGCGCTCATCCAACTGACGTTGTCATTAAGAGAAAGACAACGAAAGGGTTTGCCAACCTTGTCCGACGAACCTTTGCCGAGGTCGGTCACAAAATGGGACGCGTTCGCCGCGCTGCCGCCGTTGCCAAAGACGAAAATGTGATGGTCTCCGTGCAGGGCCTTTTTCATTAATTGAATCAGGCGCGACACGGCTTCGGCCGGGATTGAGTCCAGCGCGGCCTTTTGGGATGCAAGATAATCAGATATCCATTGGTTCATCGCGGCTAATGTAAATCATTTTTCGCGGGATTCAAGAACCATGTTGGGCCATTTCCCTAGCGGCATCTTATCATTGACCGTTATTCCACGCATGGAATCTTTGCCAGGCTCAAAGCGCCAACCGGCACGGCGTCTTCGCGAAGCCGGGACAGTGCGATCCTCGGTCCGGGAGCAAATGCTTCCATCACGTAACCGCGTAACGCTTTTTCGACTGCGGCCCGCAATGGTTCGCCGACCAGCGACAAACCCCCGCCCAGCACGATCACTTCCGGATGAAATAGCTGCGTCACATGTGACAAGCCGAACGCCAGGTCGTCGGCGGTTTCGTTTAAAATTTGTTTGGCGACAGGGTCGTTGGCGGTCAGCGCGGCGGCCAGGAATTTGGCTTCGTTGGCGGTGGCGGCGCCGACGCACTTAGCCAGCGGGCTGCCCGGGTTGTTCAAAGCGGCGGCGCGTATCCGCGCATCGACAGCCCAACCGGAACAGCGGCTTTCCAGTATTGTCCCGGAACGGTCCAGGCGGATGTGGCCAATCTCCGCTTCCCCCGGCATTGCTCCATGATAAATCGTGCCATCTCTGACCAGTCCGCCGCCGACGCCGCTGCCCAAGGTCACATAAAATACAATTTTAAAATCCGCTCCCGCCCCGTGCAACGCCTCGCCCAAAGCCCCCACATCCCCGTCGTTATCGACCTGCACGGGTGCCCGGGCCAATTCCGAAAACCATGCGGCAATGGGAAATTCCGACCAGCCCTCTATTTGATGCGAGCGACAGATTCGTCCCTTCCGCCAATCGACCGGACCGCCAAATCCGACGCCGATCGCGCCGGGTTTGACGCGCCGGGCCAACCCGGGAATGGTTTTTTCGAGTTGACTGCGGATGCCGGCAGCGCCCGCAGTTTTGTTCACGGTAAAACAAAACCGCTCCGAGACCTGCCCCGCGGCGTCACCCACGCAAATTTGCAGTTTGGTGCCGCCGATTTCAACGCCCAGATAAAGGCTGTCGCCTTTATCGCCGCCTTTAATCATAGGGATAACGCGCCTTGTCCACCGGCATCCCACGCACATCAATTTGCGCCAGATCCGCGGTGCCCAAGCCGGCTTGTTCGGCGAGCAGCAGATGGTTGTCGCAGTTTTCGAAGGGTTTCGTCCCCCGGGGCGCTCGCGGGTCGAAACCCATCACGGCGGCGGCAACGGCATCGGTGGAAACGGGATTTAGCCCGGCGATGAGGACGCCCGGCGTGGTCAATTTAATGGTTCCGGCCTGGCCGCACCACCGGCCTTCCCCCACCGTCATGGCGGAGATGCCGTCAACAATGGCAAGATCAATCGGTCGCGCGCTGCAAACGTCCACCACGATTCGCGGGACGCGCGCGAACGGGCTGTGAATTTTCACATCCGGCCTTAGCCCTGGCAGAATTATTTTTTCAAAGCCATCAGGATTATGCAAAGGCCCGCGGGCCTCGGTCGCCTTCTCGCTGCCAGCGGCGGAGCCGTAAAGCGAATTGGGCGTGATGCCGAACAAGTTTTTCATCGAAAGCGTGACCCCGGCAGTAAGATGCCGCTTCAATTTCGCCAGCGAAATCATGACATCGGTGTCGTGGTAGGACTGATTCAGATCAAAGGCCGAAAACATGTAACCACCAGAAGGAACCTTCAGGCGCGCGTAGGTTTTGCCCGATCCCAAATTCCGAGTGTTTTCGTATTCCATTCTGCCTAGGGCATTCATCGCTTTGACGTCCCACCCCGCAGCCTCAAGAGTTTCCGGCAACTCTGCCAGGCTTTGGTTCGATTCAACCAGCCGCACGCGGGTCGCTCCGGAATTGAAGAGCAACGTAAGCAAAGCCATGACCGTGGCGCTGTGCGTCATATACGTTTCGCCCGTGGGCCGGCCCAGGAACCACGAAAAATCTGTCCCGGTCAGATTGAGTTTTACGGTGACGGTCTTATTGCGCACCAGTTTGTCAACACCACCGATCAAATCAAAACAGCTTTTGAGTGCGGGCGTTACTTCTGGCCCGTAACTGCGGCAGGGAACAATGGCGACCTTTGCATTGGAGCGCAATGCGGCGGGAATGGCGATCTGTTCCGCCAGCGCGCCCAACCCAGACATGGCCAGCGGCATTCCCGCAGCCAAGGTGGCGCTCCGCCGAATAAAGGCGCGGCGATCACACTGAAATCGATGGGGTTTGCTTTCAGCCATGGTTTAATATTGCCACAATCCGGCAAAGCATCAACCAAATTTCAAGCATCAAAACGTCAGCGCTTGGGCGCGGCGGCCACTTGGAAATCCGCATCCTTCAACGTCTTGTTCGTTTCAATCTCCGTGTAGGTCTCAGTCATGTCTCCTTTGATCTTCGACATTGCCTCCATTTGCTTCTTTTGGGAGGCACTCAAACGGGGCATCTTCGAAGTATCAATGTTTCCTCCCAGGGTCATTTTAGCCTGAAGGACCAGGAAGTCATCCTTATCAACCCAGAACATCACTTTCTGGGAGTTGGCGTCGCCGGTCAAAACGTAACATTTGCGGCCATTGACAGTTTCGTTGTTCATCTTGGAGTAATTCTTCAACATGGTGGTCAGAGTGTCGGTCGAATTAAAAAACAAGTCGCCGAAGCCAACACCCATCGTGCCGGACATTGCCCTTGCCGTGTTCATGGCCGTTTCCCGGTCCTTTACTTTTCTGGCGGTGGAGCTCCCCGTGCGGACAAAATCGCCCTTGCCGGACGACCAGATGGCCCCTTTTTGAACCTGCGCGCCAGCTTCCCTTTCCCATTCCATCCGATATTTTCCTCCCCTGCCTAGAAGAATCGAGAGTTTTGCGGTGGGATGCAGAGGCTCTTTGAGCGCAGGGTTGACCTGTGACATATCGATGTTCCCCACCGAATCGACCTGGGCGCTGAAACTGGGCAATCCCTTGTAGGTCGCGTCAATCTTTTTCAAAATCTCGTCCGCCGACAGGTCCGGTGGAGGCGGCGGCGGGACGTTGGTCGCCGCAAACTGCTCCGCCGCAACTTTGTCTTTGTGCTCATGATATTTGTCAATCAACTTGGGCGCGAACATGATTCCCGCCGCTATCGCGACAGCCCCCACGCCAAGCCCGACGTACAAGCCGACACGCGGCTTTTTGGCCTTTCGAACTATGGTTGTCGCCATCACTGGGGTGGTGGCGGCGTGCTGCGCGGTCGACGCGGCTTTCGAGAGCTTGCCGACCGGGCGCGGGGCGGCGGCCTGCGAAGGTTGCGGCACAACTATCGGGGTCTGGCAACTGGGACAATTGATTTCCATGCCAGCGTATTCGGGCGTGGCCTGAATATTTTGCTGGCAGTTCGGGCAGGAAAATTTAAATTCGTTCATTGGCGCAATCTTTCGAGGATGACTGGCCTAGAGCAAGAAGTCGAGCCGATTATGCCGGTTGTCTTTCCTTGATTGATTGCAAAATGGCGGTGATAGCCTCGCCCTTCGGCCTGGCTCCTTGATTGCCTTTGCAGTGGAGACGGACGCTGACGTTATTGGCCTCCATGTCGCGCGGGCCGATGACCAGCATGGTATGCACCCGGGCCTCTTCGGCGCGCAGGACTTTTCCGTTAATTTTATCCGTGCCAAAATCCGCATCCGCGCGCACTTGATGAGCGCGCAACTCCGCCACGATGGGCTTGGCGTAATTAATCAGATTTTCATCATCGCCGATTGTCAGGACGCGCACCTGATCCGGCGCGAGCCACAGGGGGAAATTTCCCGCGTAATGTTCGATTAGAAAACCAATGAAACGTTCATGGGTGCCGAGCGGCGCGCGATGGATGCACAAGGGCGTTTTCTCCGTGTTGTCCTTGTCGCGATAAACAAGACCAAACTTGGCGGGCACGGCGAAATCGACCTGATTGGTAGCCAACGTGAATTCGCGGCCGATCACGCTCCAGACCTGCACATCAATCTTCGGCCCGTAAAACGCCGCTTCGTTGGGTACTTCGACGTAGTTGATTTTTGACTCGATGAGGACTTTGCGGACCAACTCCTCCGTCTTGAGCCACAATTCTGGTTCGCTCACGTATTTTTTACCCAACCCCTCCTTAGAGTGAGTGCTGAAACGCATCTGATATTTTTCAATGCCAAAAATATTGAAATACTTCAGATACATTTCGTTGACCGCGTTGAACTCGGTGGCGAACTGCTCCTCGGTGCAATAAATGTGCGCATCGTTCATATTGAGCGAGCGCACGCGCATGAGACCAATCAACTCGCCTTCCTGTTCATAACGGTAACAGGTGCCGTATTCGGCCAATCGTAGTGGCAAATTGCGGTAACTGCGCGGTTCAGCCGCAAAAATGCGGTGATGATGCGGGCAATTCATCGCTTTGAGATAATAGGCGCTTCCTGCATATTCTCTTTTGGCCACTAATAGTTCTTCTTGAGACTTTGTGCGTTCCTGTGCGGCTTGTTTGAGATTCGCTCTGCATTGTGCTGGTGAAAAACCTTCCGTCGCCAGTCTGTCAAAATCCATCGAATTGTCGAAGCTATCCGATTTCTGCGTGAAATCCCTTTCAGCATTTTCCAAACGCTGTTTTCTTTCTGCCTTATCTTTTCCATCGAGTGACAGAAGCATCGGCGGAAACATAGACTCCGCGTAGTAAGGCAGATGTCCCGAAGTCGTGTACATTCTTTCCTTGGCGATGTGCGGTGTCTTCACTCGTACGTAGCCGGCAGCGAATTCAGTTTCCTTAGCCAGTTTTTCCAGTTCCTCCAGAATGGCCGTGCCTTTGGGCAGCCAAAGCGGCAGGCCGGGGCCGACATAATCCGCGTCCATCGCGAACAGGTGCATGTCCTGCCCGATCTTTCGGTGGTCGCGCTTCTTCGCCTCCTCAAGCATCGCAAAGTAAGCGTCCATCTCGGTCCTGTTCTTGAACGCGGTTCCATAGATGCGTTGCAGTTGCGGGTTCTTTTCATCGCCCTTGTAGTACGCACTGGCCACGGTGGTAAGCTTGAATGCGCCAATGTTCCCGGTGCGCATGACGTGCGGCCCGACGCAGAGATCAATGAAATCACCATTCTTGAAATAGGTGATCTGTTCCCCTTCCGGAATGTCGGCCAGATTGCCGATTTTAAATTTGCTCGGGTTGCCCGGACGCTCGGCCATCGCGCCCAAACGTCCGCTTTGCGCGTCTTTCAACGCCTGTTCGCGGGTGACGACCAGTTTTTCGAAGGTGTGATTGGCCTTGATCTCCTTTTTCATCTCGGCCTCGATTTTCTCAAAATCCTCCGGCGAGATGCGGTGGCCCAGCTCGACATCGTAATAAAAACCGTTTTCCACCGGGGGGCCGGCGGCGAATTGGGCGTCGGGCCAAAAGCGCAGAATCGCGGTGGCAAGGACGTGGGCGCAGGAATGGCGGATGCGTTCCAACTCGGTCATTTTTTGACGGTCGTCCGGTCCTTTGCGTTCGTTTTCCATAGTAAAGACTAATTGCGGAGGCAGGTGGAGGCGGGCTTCATTGCCCACCCATAAATAATACCCTGGTGCGCCCGTTCCATTCCACGGTCACTTTGTCCTGCTCAATTTTTTTGACGGCCACACCTTGGATATCGTCCCCAACCTTGCAGATGTTTCCATTGATGAGGGCTTCGGGGTTTGCTTTGTTAAAAAAAATGCCGCCGAGCTTCAGGTCCACCGGCCATGGTGTTGGGCTGTAGCTGGCAATATTCGGCAATGCGGGGGGCGCTGTAACAGGCGGCACAACCACCGGTGTTGCGGGAACCACAGCGACTGGAGCAGGCGCGGCAGCGGCGACGGGAACTGGTTTTGGCGCGGGCGGCGGCGGAACTATACGGGGTGCCACTGGCGGCGCAACAGTGGCGGTCACGACCGCGTCGCCGATGTTATTGCGCGCATGCCACCACTGCCAAAAAAACCAACCGGCCAGTGTCAACGCGGTCAGCAACAACACGACCAGCCCAACCGAAGCCAAAATCACGGGGCGCGAACTTCGGGCGACCGGCGTCGGTTCCATGCCAATGGCCGTCGCCGTGCGGCGTGGGCGTTCTTTTTCCGTCTGACTTGCGCGTCTCAGGGCGTCATTAATAAGGCTCATAAATCGACTTGTCCTTCCAACTCGCGCACGGCGCGACGTACCATTCCATAATTAATTTTCTCGCGTTGCTGGACGAAGCCGGCCAGCAGGCATTTGTCGCATACGGCATTGATCAAGCGGGGAATGCCGCGGCTGTATCGGTAAATTTGCCAGACGGCGGCTCCGGTAAAATAAGGCGCGCCGTTGGCGCCGGACACCTGGAGGCGATGGTGAATATACAGGCCCACTTCCGAGCGCTTGAGGGGATTCAAATGAAAACGCACCGTGATGCGCTGACGCAATTGGCGCAAAGAATAATCGTTGAGCCGCTCGCGCAATTCCGGCTGGCCCATCAGGACGATTTGCAGAAGTTTTCGCTCGTCGGTTTCCAAATTGGACAACAGCCGCACCTGCTCCAGCATGTCGTGGGGCAAATCCTGGGCCTCATCTATAATCAGGACGGTGTCCTTGTGGTGCTCGACCTGCTGCAGCAGGAAGCGGTTGATCTCCGCCAGTGTTTCCAACCGGTCCAGCCCCTTGACCTGCAAATTCAACTCCATGGCGACGGCCTTGACCAACTGGTCGGCGTCGAGCACCGGGTTAAGAATCAGCGCGGTGGAAAACTCCGGACCCAATTGCTCGAGCAAGGCGCGGCACAAGGTAGTTTTGCCCGCGCCCACCTCGCCGGTCAATTGCACAAACCCCTTGCGTTCGCGAATTCCGTAGAGCAAATGATTAAAAGCTTCGCGATGTTTGGCGCTGTAAAACAAGAACCGCGGATTCGGCGTTATGTTAAAGGGCGGCTCTTTCAGCCCGTAATATTCCAGGTACATATTGCGTTATTGCCGATACACTCCTTTTGAACTAACGCAAAACGGCCGGGGAGGAAAGCAAATTTGACGCTAATCAAATCCATTCAATGTTGATAACGCGGAGTTCTCGCACAAAGGTATCCGGCCAATACGAGATCAAGAAGGATCCGGCGACCTTCACCTGAATGGATCTGCCTGCCGCATCTTTTCCCTCAAAATCTCCTCTTTGCAAAGGCTCGGTGGCCAGCGCTTCCAAAGCTTGGATAAGTTGTTGGCGATGACTGGACTTAAGTGCCAGCAAAAAATGAACGGCGGTTTCGTTGAGCGTAAACTGTCAGCTTTCGCTCACAATCCTTCAGCCTTCAGTGTTTCATGCAACTGTTTTGCCTGGGCGAATGACAGCCGTTTGCCACGGTCAATCTCATCGTTCAACCGCGTGAGTTCAGCCTGGTAAGCGGGATCATCTTTGCGAGCAAGATGCGTGAGAAAAGCAGCAAGATAGGCCCGCTCCTCAGAAGAACTTTGCTCGATCCCGCTCTTTATTTCTGCCACTGTCATGTGCTAATATTACGTTCGGCAGAGTGATTTTTCAAGCTCGTTTTGTACCCCCTTCCGAATGATGTCGTGGAAACAGGATGCACAAATAAGTTGCGCAATGGGCCCGGGCATGTCTATTTAGCGCGTAATTTTCGCGAATCGCGAATGGCCGTTTCGAAACTATGAGCACCGCACCGTTGCCGCCCGAAGACTTGACAAAAACCATTGCCGACCTCAATCGCATCGCCCACAACTTGTGGTGGACATGGAACCAGGGGGCGCAAGAAATCTTTTCCGAACTCTCGCCGCGCTGCTGGCAGAATCTTTATCATAATGCCGTGGCCGTCCTGCACGAGGTTTCGAATTATGAATTACGCGTCCGCTTGCAAGACCGGGATTTCGCCCGCCGCGTCCAGATCGTGCTGACGGATTTCGAGGCCTACATGAACGATCAGGACACGTGGGGCCAGCAGAACGCCCCCGCCCTCCTGAAAAATCCCGTCGCTTATTTTTCGGCGGAATTCGGTTTTCACGAAACCCTGCCCATCGCCGCCGGCGGCTTGGGAATTTTGGCGGGCGATCACACCAAATCGGCCAGCGACCTCAATATTGGTTTTGCTGGCATCAGCTTGTTTTATCGCGAAGGCTACTTCCAACAGCATTTCAACGTGGACAACTGGCAGATCGAATCTTACACCCTGCTCAACCCGGAAAATCTCCCCCTCGAACCGGTGCTCGACGCCAACGGCCAGACGCTGGTCTGCTCGGTGGAACTCGATTTGACAGATGTCTATTTTCACGCCTGGCGGGTCAATGTCGGCCGGGTTCCGGTTTATCTTCTGGATGCCAACCGGCCCGAAAACGCCCAGCATCACCGGGACCTGACCCGGCGCGTCTATGGAGGCGATAACACGATGCGCGTTATGCAGGAAGTCCTGCTCGGCGTCGGCGGAGTGCGATTGCTGCGAGCCTTGGACGTGGCGCCTTCGGTCTTTCACATGAATGAGGGGCATGCCGCCTTTTTGACCCTGGAATTGATCCGCGAAAAACTCGCGGCCGGCCTGTCGTTCCCTGACGCCGAGGCCCAAACCAAACAACAATGCATCTTTACCACGCACACGCCGGTCGAGGCGGGACATGACCGGTTCAATAGCGACCTGATCGTTTACGCGCTGCGCAAGCTGATGGGCCAGCTTAAAATCTCTCTCGACAACTTGATGGCCCTGGGCCGGGTTGATCCGCAGAACGCACAGGAATCCTTCTGCATGACAGTCCTGGGGCTAAAACTTTCGCGGGCTGCCAACGGCGTCAGCGAATTGCACGGCCAGGTCAGCCGCCACATGTGGCGGGCGCTCTGGCCGGACCGGCCGGAGGAGGCCGTGCCGATCGGGCACATCACCAATGGCATTCATTTGACCGGCTGGATGAAGGGGCCGGTGCGGAAATTCTGGCAGCGAAAACTTTCCGGAGCTGGCGCGCTTCAAGAGCCGTTGACGGGTGAAACGACGACCTTCTGGGAACGGTGCCGCGCCATTTCTCTGGAGAAGGAAGTCAATTCCAATGAGTTTTGGCAAAAGATGGCGGATCACGAGTTCATTTCCGATGAGGAGTTGTGGGCGTTGCGTTATAAACTGCGCCGGGAATTGATCGAGTTTGCGCGACGCCGCCTCGGACAAGGTCTTTCCCAATCGGACTTTATCACGTTCGATCAACGGCTGAACCCGGACACGCTGACCATCGGATTTGCCCGGCGCTTCGCCACTTATAAGCGCGCACCCTTGATCTTCGACCGATTGGAGGACATTGTCAAACTAGTCAAGGACCGCCAGAGGCCGGTGCAGTTTATTTTTGCCGGAAAGGCGCACCCGCGTGATGATGAGGGAAAGAAATACATCCAGCGCATCATTCATTTGAGCAAGTACAGCGACTTGAAAGGACATTTGGTTTTTATCGAAAACTACGACGTGCATGTGGCCCGACAAATGGTTTCCGGCTGCGATATCTGGCTGAATAATCCGCGCCGCCCTCTGGAAGCCTCCGGCACCAGCGGACAGAAAGCCGGTTGTCACGGCTGCCTGAACCTCAGCATCATGGACGGTTGGTGGCGCGAGGGCTACGACGGCACCAACGGATTCGCCATCGGCGGCGACGATCATCCCGCGTCAATCGAGGCGCAGGATCAAACGGACAGCGCCAATCTTTACAAGGCCCTGACGGAGGAAGTGATTCCCGCTTTTTACAATCGGGACGACCGGGGCGTGCCGCGACAGTGGATTGCCAGAATCCGCCGCGCGATGGTAACATTGGTCCCCAAATTTAACACCTGGCGCATGGTGCAGGATTACACCAATCTTTATTATCAGCCGAAAACGAAATGATCGGCCTCCTGTATGAATTACGAAGCGGTGATCGGGCTTGAAACCCATGTCCAGCTCAAGACCAAATCGAAGATGTGGTGCGGTTGCGCCAACGAATTCGGCGCGCCGCCCAATAGCCATGTTTGCCCGGTTTGCCTGGGGATGCCGGGCGTTCTGCCGGTGGCCAATGAAGAAGCTTTGCGCTTGACAGCTCTGACGGGGCTGTTGCTCAACTGCGCCATCGCCCCATACGCCAAATTCGACCGGAAGAACTATTTCTATCCGGACATGCCCAAGAATTACCAGATCACGCAATACGACAAACCATCTACATTAAACGGGCATATTGACTTTGAATTCAACGGGAAAATTGCGCGCATCAACATCACCCGCGCGCACCTTGAGGAGGACGTGGGCAAGAACTTCCATTTCGAGCGCAACAGCGGGGTTGATTTCAACCGGGCCGGCGTGCCGCTGCTGGAAATTGTTTCCGAACCGGAAATCACCAGCGCCGCCATGGCTTATGAATACCTCAACGCCTTGAAAGACATTCTGGTTTACGGCGGCGTGAGTGACGCGGACATGGAAAAAGGCATGGTGCGTTGCGATGTCAATGTCAGCATCCGTCCCGTTGGTTCCAAGGACTTGGGCAAAAAAATAGAAATCAAAAACATGAACAGCTTCAGCGGAGCGCGGCGGGCGTTGGAGTACGAAATTCCGCGGCAGATCGAGGTCCTGACGCGCGGCGGGCAATTGAGCCAGGAAACGCGCCGTTGGAGCGACGCGACCGGTATTACAGAGACGATGCGGAGCAAGGAGATGGCCCATGACTACCGCTATTTTCCCGAGCCGGACTTGATGCCCTTCGAGCCGACGGCGCAGTGGCTCGAAGAGGTTGCAAAGCGGGTCGTCGAACTTCCACTCGCCAAAAAACAGCGGTTCATGCGTGAATATCAATTGCCAGCCTCCGACGCGCAGACATTTGTGTGGGACGTGCCACTCGGTACGTATTTTGAATCCCTGGCCAAGCGGTGCAAAAATCCAAAAGCCGCGGCCAATTGGATCATCAACAATCTCCGCGCCAAACTGACCGAGACCCACACGACGCTGGACGATTTGAAATTCAAGCCCGAATCCATTCTCGAACTAATCGAATTGGTGGAAACAAAAAAAATCAGCAGTTCCATTGGGCAGCAGGTTTTTGGGGAGATGTTTGCCAGTGGCGAATCACCCATCGCCATCGTCGAAAAGAAGGGACTCGCGCAAGTGAGCGACACGGGAGCCATCGAAGTTTTTTGCGATCAAGCCATCGCCGCCAATCCGGGGTCGGCGGGTGATTTCAAGGCGGGCAAGGCGGCCGCGCTGAATTTCCTCAAAGGCCAGGTGATGAAACTGAGCAAAGGCAAAGCGAACCCGAATCTCGTTGGGGAAATTTTGGAGCGGAAGCTGAAGTGAGTTGGGCTTACCTGTTATGGGGCAACAGATTTCCTTTGAAAATCGTGCTTTGGGCCGTACAAAAGGTCTGACATGATCACCCTAATCCACCACCCGGACGACCCAAAAAGAATGGGCGACCTTCTGGTCGAGAATCTTTCAAACGCGAAATGGATCTCTTTTCGCGCCGCTGTGGCGTTCGTGAAGAGTTCAGGCGTAAAGCACATCAGCCGTTACCCCGCAGCCGTTCCGTGGCCTGACCACCGTGGGGGGCGAAGGTGTACGCCCTGGAGTTGATCTGAATAACTCAGCCGCCCTTCTTGCCCTGATGGAACAGGGCGCATGATCCTGCCCGATGTCAACGTTCTGGTTTATGCCCATCGCGAAGACGCTGTGGACCATTTGCGTTACCGACAATGGCTGGAAGGAATTCTCCAAAGCGACCAGATCTACGGCATTAGCGACCATGTGTTGAGCGGTTTTCTGCGCGTCGTAACCCATCCGCGCGTATTCACGCCGCCGAGTCCGATTCACTCGGCGCTTGATTTCGCACAGCAAGTCCGCTAGGGGCCTAATTGCCGCATTATTGTTCCTGGTTCCCGTCCTGGCAAATCTTTACCGGCCTGTGCCAATCGCTTTCCGCGGCAGGCAACCTGATTCCTGATGTCTGGTTCGCCGCGCCGGCCATCGAGTCCGGCTGCGAATGGATTACGGCCGACCGCGATTATGAACAGTTCGCCGGCTTGCGCTGGCGGCACCCTCTCACCGGAAAAACCTCTGGATAAAGGGTCGAAGTCAGAGCTCTGATTTCTTCCGGATGGTTTGGCTTTTGTCGAGTGGTTCGATGGGAAGGGATCGGGAAAAGCGGCCATCGTGAAAGAATTGGAATACCCGATTGTGCGCAATTTCCGACGTGATGGGATATTGGGGATTCCTCAAATTTCGCAATGCCGCCAATAACGCGGGAGTGGATTGATAATTCTCCTTGGCCTGTCCCGTTCGAAGAATAACGGCGTGCCGGGGGAGAGCAAGAATGTTTCCCAGAATCGCCCCACCCAAAAGCAGGGCCAGGCACCATTTCGGCAACGGCCACCGCTTTTGAAGCCAGGAGAGCACCAGCATCAATGTCATGGCGAACATCGAAACGACCGGCAGAAAGTAATACACCCTTCGTATGTCAGGCCAGACCAGTGCTCCATGCCGCAAGACCATCAGCACGATCATTACCCAAATCAAAAGCGTCTGGCTCAGGAACAATCCCAAAGCGGCCCGAAAGAACGGTTTCCCCTCTTGACGCCCCGCCACACACGCCAGAGCGGCCAGGGCAAAAATCACCAGAACCGCACCCCATTGCGGGATGTTTCCAAGGAAAAATCGAACGGTGTCGAAATAAAGAGAAATGCCCGAGACGATGAAAAAAACCGGCTGTTGAGTCAGGTCCGTCCAGGGCAAGTGCTGGTATTTGAAATCTGGCCAGTAGTTATTGATCGATAAGGTGAGCAAAGGGGCGATAATATGGTTATATATGACACTTAAAGTGAGAGCTGCGATAAAAGCGCTGATCAGCTTGAGCGCGCTTTTCTCCCGGTAGGCAAGGAACCAGAATCCGAGAAAAAGGGCCGCCACCCCAACAAAAAAAACTCCCTGTCGATCGAAAAGAGTCGCTGCCCAAGCCCAGCCGAAACATGCCAGCCAGGAAAGCGTGGACAAATGATCCCCCGGGCTTTCTCGCGCAGCCCTCAGGATGCGGAAGATGCGCTCGTACAACACCACCACCGCCAGCGCCACTCCGACTTTGGAGGTTCGGAAAAACGCGCCGCCAAAAAAAATAGCCGGTGTTGTCCAGAACAAAAGGAGAATGCAGAGCACAACCCATCGCCCCAGCTTGAGTTCTTCGACTCCGAATTTCCAGAATACCAAGCTGATCAGGACCAGAAAGACGTAATGCGTGAGCGAAAGGAAATGAGGATGTCCCAAGGCCACACAACAGGCGATAAACTGGCAATCAATATAGTCGAAAAAATCTCCCAATTCCCGCGCCTGATACAAGCCCCAATCGCGGTAATCGCTATCGTATATCTTGCCCAGCAACGAGCCGTGCGCCAGGTAATACGGCAAACGCCCCTCGATTTCTGGATACAAAACGCCTCCACGCTGCGAGGCAATCGAGCAGAGCATCATCACCATGGAAACGAGCAAGGGGGGAATCAGGGAAGAACGTCTCATGGCCCCCATCCATTTAACAGTGCAATTCACAAGGTTCATCGCGTCAGCCTAAAAGCAAATTTCCATCCTGCAAGCGCCCGTTCTCGCCTCTTCAACCGGCAGCCAAATTTTTATTGATTATTCTTGTGACAATCATTTGCAAAAATTTGGAATAGGGTTATCTTAAAGCGCATGGCAGAATCCAAGAAGAAGCCGGCCACAGGGAGTTCTCCAGCCAAAACCCGTCCCAACGACTCTTCAACACCCGCGGCGAGGCCTGAGCCCGGAGTCCTTTCCCACGAGCAGCTCGAGCATCTTTCTCCGTTGCAACTGGTCGATTTGATCGTCGCCAAACTTCCTCCGCGCCACAATTCCATCATGGACATGGTCTATCTGCGTGAACGCATTGTGGAGGTCGAGGAAATCAACGATCAAGCCCGCCAAACCATCGAGAAGCTGGACGCCATTGTTGAAAAACTGCGTTCGCCCGCCTACCGCGTAGGCACTTTCCTGATGCCGCTGGAGCCGGACAAAGGACACGTTTGCGTAGGAGGCACGGATTACGTTTGCCGGCTCGATCCGCAAATTCCGCTGGCCAGCCTGCAAGTCGGCCAGCGTGTGCTTCTGAATGAAGCCTTTGCCATCGTGCAAAGTCTCGGCTTTGACCGCAACGGTCCGGTGGTGCGGATTGATGAATTACTTTCCGGCGGCCGCCTGCGCATCGGGCAGGAGTCGGGGTTGCTGAGTTCGGTTTTGCTCCGTTCGTCACTTCTGGCCAAGGAAAAGCTCAAACCCGGCATGGAAGTGCGCCTGGATGCCAATCAGCGCGTCGCTTTGGAGGTCATCGGCGTGGGCAAGCGCATCGAACGGGCCTTGGAAACCGTGACCGCCCTGCCCTGGCACGCCGTTGGGGGCCAGGCCGAGGCAGTGCAGGCGATTCGGGACACCATCGAATTGCCATTTTTACACCGGGCCCTGTTTAAGCGGTTCGAACACAATGTGCCCAAGGGTTTTTTGCTGCACGGACCGCCCGGTTGCGGCAAGACTTTGCTGGGCAAGGCCACGGCTTACAATCTCCGCCAGCAGATTCTGACCGAGACGGGCGTCGATCACCCGGAGTTTTTCCTGCACGTCAAAGGGCCGGAAATTCTCAACATGTGGGTGGGAGAATCCGAGCGGCAGGTGCGCGATTTGTTTGCCCAATGCCGCGAGCGCGCAGCGGACGGTTCGCTGGCCTTTCTGTTCATTGACGAAGCGGAATCCATTTTGGGAACGCGTCGGGCCGGGCGTTATAGCAGCATTTTGAGCACGTTGGTTCCGATGTTCTGCTCGGAAATGGACGGTCTGGAGCCGCTGCAAAACGTCGTCGTCATTCTGGCCTCGAACAGAGCGGACTTGATTGACCCAGCCATTCTGCGCCCGGGACGCATCGACCGGAAAATCAAAGTCAACCGGCCCACCCAGGAAGGCGCGCAACGGATTTATGAGATTTATTTGAAGGAAACGCTGCCTTTGGAGGAACCGAAGGAAGCGCTGGCGGCGGCCATGGCCGAGGCGCATTACTCCCACACGCCGGAGAACCAATTTTTGGAAGTGACCTATCGCAGCGGCAAGCGGGATTTTCTCTATCGCGGCGATTTGGCCAGCGGCGCAATTATCGCCGCAATCGTCGAGCGGGCCAAAAGCCTGGCCATCAAGCGCTCCATCCAAACAAAGCTGGACACGCAGTTGTCGCGCACCGACCTTTTGCTGGCCTTGCAAAAGGAATACGCCGAGAACGATCTGTTTCCTCCGACTGACATCACGGAAGACTGGCTCAAGTTGACGGACTTTGATCCCGATAATGTGATCAAGCTGGCGCCAATCCGGCCGCGCAAGAAAGATTTGAGCGGAACGGGGATTGTGTAATCTAAGAGACAGCCGAACGATACCGTGAAAACGCAAGAGGACAACGAGTTTCTCAGAAAAGGCGAGTCCGCCACGGGCGCAAACAAGGATAAAATGATTATCCAGTTTGGCACCGAGACGGAGATCGGCATCGCTCGGGACACGGAGGAAAACCTGGACGTCGTGGCTGAATCCATGGCGTTGGTGCGCAGCGCCACCAAGTCCGGCGTGCTCATGCGTTGGGATTATGATTGCGAGGATCCCCACGCCGACATGCGCGGATTTCACGTCGAGGAATTGCGCCAGGACACTGATGAGGCTTCGTATTTCGCCCAGGACTCGGAACGGGAACTGAGTTTTGTTGAAATCAAGAGCGATCTTGTTCTGGGCAACGGCGCCCGTTATTACAACGACCATGCCCACCCGGAATATTGCACGCCGGAGTGCAGCAGCGTGGAGGAGTTGGTTGTCCATGATCGTGCTGGCGAACGCATTCTGATGCGCTGCGCGCACAAGCTCTCCGAAGAGCGCGGCTCGACCGTCCGCCTTTACAAGAACAACACCGATTTTCGCGGCCACAGCTACGGCTGCCATGAAAACTATCTGCTGCCCCGCGCATTGTCCTGGGAAAAGCTGGCTGGCGGCATCCAGGCCTTCCTGGTCACGCGCCAGATCATCGCTGGCGCGGGAAAATTCGCGATCGAGGAGGAGGACAAGTTTGTCTCGCCCGGCTTCCAGATTTCGCAACGCAGCGATTTTTTCAGCGAATTGCAAAGCGTGGACACCATGCAGCGCCGGCCCATTGTCAATACACGAGATGAACCCCACGCCAACCCCAATCTCTTCCGCCGCTTTCACGTCATATTGGGCGACGCTAACATGTCCCCCTTTTCGACCCGGCTGAAAATTGGCACGACCGCCCTGGTCCTGGAAGCCCTGGCCCGGAATCCCAAACGCGCCTACCCCATCCTGGCCGACCCGTTGCGGGCTTTGATGTCCATTTCCCGCGACCCGAAATTTCATTGGGAAGTGGCGTTGCAGGAAAACAAATGTTCCAATGCCCTGGCCTTGCAGCGCGAATATTGGCAGGCCGTCACCGAATTGTGCGATCTGAGCGATCCGGCCAAAGCTTCCATTGTGGCCGATTGGGACAACGTGTTACTCGACTTGGAAGCCGATCCGATGCGTTGCCGCGACCGCTTGGATTGGGTGGCAAAACTGGCTTTGATCCAGGAATTCCGCCAAGCCCAGAACCTCAGCGCCACAGACCCATGGTTGCAAAGCCTGGACTTGGAATATCATCGATTGGACCGTCAGGCTGGGCTTTATTACGCGCTTGAACAGGCTGGCTCAATCCAGGGTGTCCCGGCTGAACCGGCGGTTTTCCGGGCCATTTCCGAACCGCCCCGGACTACCCGCGCTTATATCCGCGGCCGATGCATCCAGAAATTTTCCGCTGCGGTGGTGTCCGCGCAATGGGACCACATTACCCTGCAAGGCCGTCACGGGCGGCTTAAGATTTCGCTTTTGGACGTTTTTACCGCCGAGGAAATTGCGTCTTACGCCAAGGTGGTTGATGCCGCCAAATGCCCCGACGACTTGAAGTCCATCGCCGAGGACGTGCCTTCCTCTTTTGATTAGAGTCTGGGGAAAGGTAAATTTTCACGCACTCTTCGGGAAATTTTTGCGCTTTTGTCCTAATTAGTCCTTCTTTGAGCCATTTCTAGTTAGCCTGGAAATTGTTAGAATGTATATAATTTTCTGATTTCCAAGCTGTTATGATGCCATATTCTTTACCCATTCAATTGTTGGCATTCCTAATGCTTCATAAGAACACATATGAAACGGAACGCTGAGAAAATACTGGGCGAAGGCGGCGATGAGGATTCAGGGTTGCACGTAGTTGAAATGCCACGTCAGGCAAATGGCGCAACGGCCCTTACCTCTCCATCGGCTCATTCCCGTCAGCCCCGCCCCGAGATTGCCGTGCTGGGCTGGGATGTGCGGTCGTACCGGCTGGCCCTTCGCGAGAACAAAATTTAACGTTGCGCTTCATCCGCGGCGTTGTCGTGGATTTGAAATTGCCGCGAACTGTTGTTCTTAATGCGAAGGCTGCCCTTGACCAAATTGTCCGCAATTACAGCCCGCCGAACATTCGCCCCTAGATCAATCTGCGGTTTATCCACCTGAAACTCGCAACCACGCACCAGCACACTTCCACTTTCAACCTGAAACGCTGACCGCCCTTCATGATGGCTGTCCCAAGCGCAAAAGGTGCAATCCGAAAACCCAACCGTCCCCTTGCCCGCAATTCTGGCGATTTGATTGCACGGGCCCCAAAAGGCGCAATTGGAAAAACGCACACTGCCGGTGTTCGTCGGGCCCACCTCGACCATGGTTGGATCGGGTCCATGGAACGCGGTGAATTCGCCGTTGCCGATCAGCAGGCCAAAATTCGCGCAATCTTCGACCAACACCGACGTAAAACAATCGTCGGCCCCGATTCCGAGAAAATTTCCGTTGCACAGGCCCGACGGCGTCCGGACGAATTTGTAGCCGACTTTGTACCCGAAACAAAATGTGTTCAGCACATATTGCCAGTCGCTGCGCCCGAAGATAAACGCCTCCCCATTTTTCATTTGCCACTGAAACAGCGCCGGATTCATGCTCCACCAGGGATTGAAATGCACGTTTTCGATCCGGCTGATATCGTAAATGGAATCCACAAAAATGCCCCGCCGCAATGGTTGCCCGGAAACATTGCGAATTAAGGCGCGCTCGTTTTGCGAGGCATCTATGCCGTTATACGCATTGAGCAATTCAACATCGAGCACGGCGGGGTTTTGCCCCCGCATCACCACCGCCCACGGGTAAGGTTTCGGCTCCTGATCAACCTTCTGCAACGGATAATAAAGCACCACTCCGCTCAAGGTGCTGTTTTCTCCAAGCGTGATGAATCCAGCGCCGTCCTCTTTCCCTTCGTTCTCCGTCACCAAAAAGGTTGTGCCATCATCCGTGGGTTTCGACGTGCCGGGGCTCCGCAGGCCAACGTGCGACGGAACGGATTTCCACATCCCCGCCAGCGTCACGCCCTTGGGCACAACGAGATGCCCCTTAAAAAAATAATTCCCCCGCTCCGCCAGGACCGTTCCGCCGCCAGCCTTCCCGGCCGCATCCAGGGTCTTTTGAAATGCCGCCGTATCGTCGGACTTGCCATTGCCTTTGGCCCCGTAATGCCGCACGGAATAAATGTTGGCCGGCTGCGGAAAAGCGCGGGCCGAAAACAGGCAAAGAACAGTCAGGAAAACGGCGAATCGCAATTTATTCATCAAATGATTCTCCCTGCCCGGCCTGCGTTTGCACAGTCGAAAAACTCCTTTTTGTTTTTCGTGCTTCTTAATTCTTAACTCTTAATTCATACTTCCAAAATTATGGCGGAGAATAAAAAACACGTTTACGACGAAAGCAAAATCAAGACGCTTTCCTCCCTCGAACACATTCGTCTGCGCACTGGCATGTATATCGGGCGCATCGGCGATGGGTCCCATTATGATGACGGCTGTTATATTCTCCTCAAGGAAGTCATCGATAATGCCATCGACGAATTTATCATGGGCTATGGCAAGGAAGTGCAGATCGGTATCGAGGGCACCACGGTCAGCGTGCGCGATTTCGGGCGCGGCATTCCCCTCGGCAAAGTGGTGGACTGCGTTTCCAAAATCAATACCGGCGCCAAATATAACGATGACGTCTTCCAGTTCAGTGTCGGCCTCAACGGCGTCGGCACCAAGGCCGTCAACGCCCTTTCCAGGGACTTCCTGGTGCGAAGCCATCGTTCCGGCGAATTTGTTGAAGCAAATTTCAAAACGGGCAAGTTGAAAAACGAGAAAAACGGCAAGGCGGCCAACGAACCGGACGGCACCTTCATTCGTTTTGTGCCCGATGTGGAGATTTTCAAGAGCAGCGCCTTTCGGCCTGAATTTGTGGAAAGGCGGCTGCGGCATTACAGCTACCTCAACACCGGCCTGAAACTAATTTACAACGGGCAGACCTTCGTTTCGCGCAACGGCCTGCTCGACCTCGTGCTGGAAGACTTGCGCACGGACAATTCCGAGCCCATCTATAATCCGTTGCATTACTCCAGCAAAACGCTTGAGTTTTGTTTCACCCACACCAATAGCCGCTACGGCGAGACGTTTTTTTCATTTGTCAACGGACAATACACCACCGATGGCGGCACGCATCTGAGTGCCTTTCGTGAGGGTCTGCTCAAAGCTGTCAACGAATTCGCCAAGGCCAAATTCGAGGGCGACGACGTGCGCGAATGCATGGTTGGCGCGGTCTCGATTCGCCTCAAGGACCCCGTTTTTGAATCACAGACCAAGAACAAGCTGGGCAACACTGAAATCCGCGCCGAACTGGTCAACACCGTGCGCGAGGAGATGCTGCACTTTTTCAATCGCAACAAGGACACCGCCGAAAAAATCATCGCCAAAGTTCAGGACACCCAGCAATTGCGCAAGGAATTGCAGGAGGTCAAAAAACTCGCGCGCGAACGGGCCAAAGCCATCACCATTCGCATTCCCCAGCTCAAGGACTGCAAAATTCATTTTGACAAAGCAAAGGCCAAGGGCAAAGGTTCCATGATTTTCCTGACCGAAGGCCAGTCGGCCGCCGGTTCGATTGTCAGTTGCCGTGATGTCAACACCCAGGCCATCTTCGTCCTCAAAGGCAAGCCGCTCAACGTTTGGGACCTCAAGCGCGACATCGTTTACAAGAACGACGAAATGTACAACCTCATGCGCAGCCTCGACATCGAGGACAACCTCGAAAACCTGCGTTACGAAAAAGTCATCCTGGCGACCGACGCCGACGTTGACGGCCTGCACATCCGCAACCTGCTCATCACCTATTTTTTCCGTTTCTTCGATCATTTGGTGCATGACGGGCATCTTTACGTTTTGGAAACGCCGCTGTTCCGGACACGCAACAAGGAAGAAACCATTTACTGTTACAGCGAAGCCGAGCGGGACGCGGCGGCCGCCAAATTGGGGAAGAACTGCGAGATCACCCGTTTCAAGGGATTGGGTGAGATTTCGCCCAACGAATTCAAGCAATTCATCGGCCCGCAAATGCGCCTGAGCCAGGTGGAATACGCGCCTAAATCGGACACGGCGGGCATTCTGGGATTTTACATGGGCAAGAACACCCCCGAGCGAAAGGATTACATCATGGAAAGCCTCGTCGTGCCGGTGGAGGATTGAATTTTTGGTTCCCATCCTACTCTTAATCCTAATCGTAATCTGTTTTAGAAGAGGATTAAGATTAAGATTAAGAGTAGGATTAGGAGTGAAATGCGTGGTGACCGCCGGTTGCCAAATAAAACTCGAACTTTCGCCAGTTTTTCTGTAACTTCCAACGATGGACCATTGCCGCCAAAAGCCCAAAAGTCCGAAGAAGAATCCAAGAAATATTGGGCTGCCATTGATGCCAGGCAACGGGCGCTTCCTCGCACTGGATTCCCAAAAGGAGTTTTCCGTTTCAAAAGCTTCGAGGAAGCCGATGAATGGGAGAGGAAGATGCGCGCTAGGATTTTTCCCAATGCATGCGAGCACGGGTGGAATTTGGCAACGCTTGCTATCCGGGGTTCTGTTGTTTTACCTTGTTGCTGACGCTTATGGAAAACGCTCGATTTTCGGCGCGAATCGGCTATTCTGGTCGCATAGGGAAGAAACGCCGCATTCTGTTGGCTGCTTTGGTCGTTGCCATCATGGCTGCGGTCGTGTGGCTGGTAATGCCCTCGCCTGAATTGGTTTATCAGAACAAGCCTTTGAGTTACTGGCTGGCAGGTTACGATACCGGGAACTACAATAAAACGCACCCTAGGGGCCATCCCCGCCGACCCGCGAGCAGGCCGACGAGGCCATCCGCCAAATCGGAACGAACGCCCTCCCCACCCTAGTGCGAATGCTGCAAGCGCCGAATCCCACTCTAAGAGACCGCATTTTGGCCGCGGCCCAAAAACAACATTTCATCAAAATTCCGTTCGCACCCGCAAACCTAAACTTCAAAGCGTTTGATGGTTTCATGGCCCTAGGTTCTGGGGCCAGTAATGCCGTGCCCCGTCTCATCGCAATATTCGAGGCTGATCTTTCTCCATTTTCCCAACAAGCCGTGCCCGCGATACTTGGTGAAATTGGCCTGGCAGCTGAACCCGCAATCCCTGCGCTGCTACGAGCCATAGCTCACACCAACGCGTTCGTGCGCCACAATACAATTTTGGCGCTTGGCCAAATCCATGCCCAACCGAAATTGGTCGTGCCTGTGTTGATAAAATGTTTGGATGACCCTCAAGCGACCGTTCGGGCAGATGCTGCTCGGGCCTTGGGCGCGTTCGGCAAAGACGCGCAATCAGCAGTCCCAGCGCTGCTCGATTTGCGGCGCAAGGAAGCACTTAGCCCCGTTAGCACCGGCCCAACCAGCGGAGTCGCGTATGTAAGCGGATGGATCGTAAGTCCCACAGGGAGGATGACACTCCCAGGCGCTTGCATTGATCCAAATGTGCTAGCTAGCACAATGGGAGCCCTCAATCAAATTTCCCCCGCAGTCGCCGCCGAAGTCGATCTGCATTAATTGAAAAGCCCCTTGTTTGGCTCATGTTTTCTAATATGAGTAAAGCGCCTCAGAGTGGCCGGTTGATTCGATCCCGACTGGTCTGGTTTTGAAGTGATCGGTGACATTCCTCTGCCAATCATTGCCCGGCCAGTCATGCCGTCCAACGCTCAAGACAGGCCAATGATTTCTTGCTTCCTTTCGCCTTAGATACTAGAGTACGAACCGTGAAGACGATTGCACTAAATGAAGCCCAGACATGCTTGGACGAACTTTTTGAGGATGCGCAAGCCGGCTCGCCTGTGCTGCTGGTGCGCGGGGGGAAGGTGGCCAAGCTGGAACGGGTGGCGCCCCCGGAATTTGGTGGGAATTTGGCAACATTAGAGAAGATGCTCGTGGATGCAGTGGAAGGACCGCATCCCGAGTGGACGCCTCAAGATCTAGAGGATATTTCCCGGCGTGTGCGAGAGAATCGGCACGAATAAGTCTGAAGATTAGGCGGTCCGATTGGTTTATCGGTGACTTGGAAGACCACGCCGCCTAGCACCGATTATTCATCGCCACGATGGAGCAACTCTTTTCGTTGAACGAGCCATTCACGGCGCTCGCGATTTGCCACGGCGTCTGACAGAGCCCCCAATGGCAAAGGACCCGTAATTTCGGATGGGTTCTGCCGCCAGCATTCAAGTTTAATCGCTCGCCCCTTCTCGCCGGAAACATCGATTACAAAATAAATCGAAAATATTGGTTGCTTCTCATAATAGTTAAGTTATCATTGTGTGTAAATGAATTATAAACAAAGTAATGTTTTAACGTTAACCCGCTGCAATAACCACCCATTAGGAATGGGACCGGCCGGAACAGGCTTCCGGCCTGCCGCAGCGGACGTACGTCCGGCGCCATCAGCCAGAAACCGTTTGAGAATGCCAGGACGCCGCGGGTTCCAAGCCCACAACTCCTAAAACTACGACCAATTCGGAGTGATTCCGACCGATTCCGACTGAAAAATAAACACCAACCCCGAACCCATTCAAATCTATGAGCCGTAATGGAAAAATCGCCCGTTTGCCCGCCCCCCTTCGCGAACAGATCAATCACCGCATTCAGAACGGCGAAAATGGCCGCCACATCATCGCCTGGTTGAATTCTCTCGATGAGGTCAAAACCGTGCTGTCGCAACATTTCAAACATCCCGAAATCAACGACGGGAACTTTTCTGAATGGAAGCTCGCAGGCTACAGCGATTGGGAAGCCCAGCAATTTGCGCTGGCCGAGTCCAGGCGCATCATGGAGGAAGGGACGCAACTTGCCGAAACGGGGCAAGGCGGGCTGGCGAATCATTTGGCCACATGGATCGTCGGTCAGTATATCGTGGCCACCCGCAAAATAAGGGAAAAAATGGACTCGGGCGACGACGAGGGCGCTTGGAAACTGTTGCGCGCGATGTGTCACGATGTGGTGGCTTTGCGCCGGGGCGATCACGGCGCGGAATGGCTGCGCCTCGAGCAGGAACGATTGGAATTGCAGCGGCAGAAACAACAATCCGAACCCGGCAAGCCCAGGGACACAGTGCTTAACCCTCCCCTCCCGTCCTTAAGCGATGAAGAAAAGGAACAGCAGTGGGCCCATATCTTCGGATTTGATCGGGAGTCGCATCCCATGTGCGGAAAGCGAAACCCGTTTGCCCCAGCCCAGGGATGCCCCGACCTGGCAGCGCCTCCGCCCGAAAAAGCCAGTTCGGAAAACACGAGCCCGCCATCATCAGTCCCATTAGTTCCATCGGTCCCATCCCCGAAAGAATGCCCCGAGGCCCATGAATTGCAACGGCTAACCGAGTTGGCGGAAAAGGGCGATGCTTACAGCGCCTATTGCCTGGGCGTGCGTTACCGCGATGGGTTTGTGGTTGCAAAGAACCTGAGGAAAGCTCGCGAATGGCTCGAAAAGGCGGCTTTGCAAGGCATTGGCGGCGCCAAGATCGAGTTGAATGCGTTGCTGAGGCGTTGGGACCCTGATGCCCGGCAAGCGTTTGACCTTCCAGATTGAATGCGACCCCTTGTAAAATTTTCTAAAAAAACGCTTGTGAAAAATTTCACGATAAGGCAGTTTTGCCCCCGTTTCGTTGAATTCAAGGTCTAAAAGCCGATGGAATCGGTGTTCCCTTGATGCGGTTATTGAGTCAAATGCGACTGATTAGAATTATAGTTTTCTTGATGGTTTTGGCCGGTTTGTCCCTGACGGGGCTTCAGGCCCAGACGGCAAATCCCGTTGCTTCCAGCGCTCCCGTCATAACGGAAGCGCCGGCGCAGCCAGCCCAGACGGCGCCCGAGGCCAAATCCGAAGGCTTGCCCGCCAAGGCCCCGACAATCTTTCACATCGGCCCGTTCCCCGTGACGAATTCCATGCTCGTCACCTGGATTGTTGCCTTGGGCATCATCGTCTTCGCCCAGTGCGCGACCCGCACCATGAAGGACGTTCCCGATGGCGCTCAGAATTTTTGGGAATTTCTGGTGGAAAGTCTGCACGACTTTTTGGCTGAGATCGTCGGGGCCGACCTGATCAACAAGACATTCTGGTTTTTCGCCACCATTTTCATTTTCATTTGCTTCACCAATTGGTTCGGATTATTGCCCGGCGTGGGCACCATCGGCTGGGGACATCAGACCGCCGAGGGCTTCGAACTGACCCGGCCGTGGCTCCGCGGCGGCAACGCCGACTTGAACATGACCTTCGCCATGGCGTGCATTTTCATGGTGATGTGGTTTGTCTGGGCGCTCCAATCCAATGGCATTGCGGGGTTTTTGCTCCATATTTTTGGACCCAAGGGAGATAATCAGGGGGCAATGAAATACGCGATGATCGTCGTCTTTTTTGCGGTCGGCCTTATCGAAGTCATGTCCATCGCGTTCCGCCCGATTTCGCTCAGCTTTCGTCTTTTCGGCAATATTTTTGCGGGCGAGAACCTGATGGACGCCATGTCGCATCTGATCAAGGAACCGGCCTGGGCCAGGGCGGCGGCGAGTATCATTGTCCCGATTCCATTTTATTTCATGGAACTGCTGGTCGGCTTTGTGCAGGCCATCGTGTTCATGTTGCTGACTGCCGGTTTTACCAGCGTCATTTGCATGCACGACGATGATCCGCACGCGAAAGGGCAGCATTAGGAATTTCAAATTTCGGCGGCCGGACCGTATTCAATTGCGGGGGCTGCTGGACACAAACAAAACAAGCAATGAAAGGTAAATTATGGTAACGCCTATGTTGGCAGAAATGGGTGGCAGTATTCAGGTCGGCTTGGCTGGTCTGGGTTCGGCCATTGGCGTGGGACTGGTCGGCATGAAAGCTTCCGAAGCGGTGGGGCGCAACCCCGGCGCCTTCGGCAAAATCATGACAATCGGTTTGATTGGCATGGCCTTCGCAGAAGCCATTGTCTTCTACGCCCTCTTCCTTGGGGGACATTAATAATTAATTGGCGCGGAGCCCGTGCTCCGCGCCAACCTTTCTCACGATTTATGACGCATTTGATTTTTTTCAGCAGCATTGGCAGCGACCTGGCAAAAAATGCCAGCGACACCGCGGAAACCTTCGGGCTGGACTGGCCGCATTTTATTGCTCAAGTCATCAGCTTTTCCGTGGTCGCTTTGCTTCTCTTCAAGTTTGCCTATAAACCCATCCTGACCCTTTTGGCCGAGCGCCGCCAGCGCATCGCCGACGGCCTGGCCAACGCCGACAAGATCAAGGCGGAATTGGCCCGCACCGAAGCCATGCAGCGCGAGGTCCTGGAAAAAGCCAATGTCCAAGCCACCAAACTGATTGAGGAAGCCCGCGCCGCCGCCGCGCGCGTGCAGGAGCAGGAGACGCAAAAAGCCATTGCCCAGGCTGAACAAATCATCGCCAAGGCGCGCGAGGCGACTGCTCTCGAACGCACCCGCATGTTGACGGATTTGCGCCGCGAAGTTGGCACGCTCGTCGTCCGCACCACCAGCCAGGTCATCGGCAAAGTGCTGACGCCGGAAGACCAGCACCGCCTTTCTGAGGAAACCCGCCGCCAACTGGCCGCCTAGGACTTTCCGCCACGTTACGGATGAAAATTTCCAAACAAGCCCGACGCGACGCGCGCCAACTCCTTCGCGCCTGCATGGTCAACGGCGTGCTGGATGAAAACCGCGTCCGGCAAGCGATGCAGTCTGTCATCCGGGACAAACCGCGCGGTTATCTGGCGGTCCTGAGCCAATTCGAGCGCCTGGTCAAACTCGAACTGGCCCGGCGCACCGCCCGCGTGGAAAGCGCTACCGCTCTCACGCCGGAATTTCAATCCCAGTTACAGGCGGATTTGACCCGGATCTACGGTGCCGGCCTGAGTTTCACTTTTGTGCAAAATCCCGCCTTGCTGGGCGGCTTGCGCATTCAAGTCGGCGGCGACGTTTATAACGGCAGTGTCCAGGGCCACCTGGCCGCTTTGCAGGAAACTTTGTAAAGAATCTTTAAAACACATGAGTACATTGTTGCAAGATATTGAAGCCCAAATTTCGGGCATTAAAACCGGTGTCACCAAACAAAACGTTGGTACCGTCCGCGAAATCGGCGACGGCGTGGCCAAGATCGAGGGCCTTTCCGACGCCATGCTCAACGAGATGCTGGACTTCGGCAACGGCGTCATCGGACTGGCCTTGAACCTCGAGGAAACGGAAGTCGGCGCCATTATCCTGGGCGATTACACCGGAATTTCCGAAGGCCAGGAAGTCCGCACCACCGGCAAGCTGCTTCAGGTGCCCGTCGGCAAGGCCCTTCTGGGCCGCGTCGTCAACGCCCTCGGCCAGCCTGTCGATGGCAAAGGCCCCGTCACGACGGAATCGTTTTATCCCGTGGAAAAAATCGCGCCCGGCATCATCAAGCGAAAATCCGTCAGCCAGCCCGTCCAGACCGGTATCATGGCCGTTGACGCCATGATCCCCATCGGGCGGGGCCAGCGCGAGTTGATCATTGGCGACCGTTCCACGGGCAAGACCACCATTGGTGTTGACACCATTATAAGCCAGGCGCGCTTGAATAAAGCCGCCGAAGCGACCAAAACTGCGGACTATCGCCCGCTATATTGCATCTACGTCGCCGTGGGCCAAAAGCAATCCAACGTCGCCCGCGTCATCGCGGTTTTGGAAGAAGCGGGCGCGATGCCCTACACGATTATCGTCAACGCCAGCGCCTCCGATTCCGCCACCAACCAGTATCTGGCCCCGTTCTCCGGCGCTGCCATGGGCGAATGGTTCATGGACAATAACATGGACGCGCTGATTATTTACGACGATCTCTCCAAGCACGCCGTGGCCTATCGGCAAGTTTCCCTGGTATTGAAACGGCCTTCCGGCCGCGAAGCGTATCCCGGCGACGTTTTCTATTTGCACAGCCGTTTGCTCGAACGCTCGGCGCGCGTCAGCGAAAAATATGGCGGCGGCTCCCTCACCGCGCTGCCCATCATCGAGACCCAGGCGGGCGACGTTTCCGCCTACATCCCGACCAACGTCATTTCGATCACCGACGGCCAGATCTATCTTGAAACCGATTTGTTTTATCAAGGCATCCGGCCCGCCATTTCCGTCGGCCTTTCCGTTTCCCGCGTCGGTTCCGCCGCGCAAATCAAGGCCATGAAACAAGTGGCCGGCCGCGTCAAGCTGGACCTTGCCCAATTCCGCGAGCTGGCCGCCTTCGCCCAATTCGGTTCGGACCTCGATGCGAAAACCCAGGCCCAACTGGAACGCGGCAAACGTATCGTCGAAGTTTTCAAGCAACCGCAATACAATCCCATGCCCGTCGAAGTGCAGGCCGCGACGCTTTGGACGGTGCAAAACGGGTTGATGGACGATGTTCCCGTGGACAAGATCAAAGATTTCCAATTCAAGCTCTCTGATTACCTGGGCAGCCGCAAGACCGCGTTGATGGATAAAATCCGCAACGAAAAGGCCCTCAGCGACGCGTTGATCGCCGACCTCAAAGCCGCCGTGACCGAGTTTAAGCAAACTTACAAATAACAGCAGCGGTATGCCCAGCACACGCGACATTCGCCGGCGCATCAAGTCGGTCAAGAACACCGCCCAAATCACCAAGGCGATGCAAATGGTGGCGGCGTCGAAAATGCGCAAGGCGCAAATGGCCGCTTTGGCGGGGCGGCCTTACGCCAATTTGATGAATGAAGTTTTGTCCGAGCTTGTCTCCGCGAGCAAAGACTTCAGCCATCCGCTGGTCGAGAAACGCGACGTTAAAAAGCGTTGCGTCATCGTCGTCAGCACGGACAAGGGCCTCTGCGGCGGCCTCAACAGCAGCCTGATGCGCGAAGCCACCAAGTTCGCGCCGGACACGGTTTTCATCACGGCGGGACGGAAGGCTTCCCAGTTCATCGCGCGCACCAAGCGTTCGCTCATCGCGGAATTTACCTATAAGGATGTTCCGTCGTTTGCCGAAGCACGGGCGATTTCCAAGTTTGCCCAAGACATTTACCTCAAAGGCGACGTGGATCAGGTTGATATTCTATTTACCAACTTCGTCTCGACCCTGGTGCAAAAGCCGGAAATCCGGCAGCTTCTGCCGATCAGCGAAATCAAGCCCGTCAAGGCTGGCATTGGCGCGGATGCCGGGCAGCCTGCTGCGCCGCAAGCTTCCCAAAGTTCCGTCGGAGAGTTTGTTTTCGAGCCGGACCAGGAACAGGTGTTGGGCGCGCTATTGCCGCACAGTTTGAACTTTCAGGTTTATCAGATTTTATTGGAATCCAAGGCCAGCGAACACAGCGCCCGCATGGTGGCGATGAAAAACGCAACCGACAACGCCAAGCAATTCATCAAAGACTTGACGCTGGAGTACAATAAATTGCGCCAGGCCAACATCACCAAGGAACTGCTCGAAATCTCCAGCGCCGCCATGGCCATGGGCTAACGAAACAAGTCTCTATGGGTTCCAGTACGCTCGAAACGAACATGAGTTTCAACAACTGTATAAATCAGAATCCAATCCGGCTGAATGTGGCAGTCCCGGCTGCCAGAAAAATCGCCGCGCAACGGATGATCTTTGTATTCCGAGGGAGGCGGCTTGCCTTCAATCAAAAGGTCGAGAACCGCTTTGAGTTCGGTCAAATCTTTGCCGCGTTATTCAGCGCGCTTGACGTCTTTCTTGAATTGCGTGGTTCGGCTGAAAGATCTCACAGGCCCAGATCGGCGTGGAGTTCCTTTTTGCTCGCAAAATGTTTCACATTTTTTCCTGATTTATTTTGCCGCAGCGTTTTGACGGTCAAACGATTGGGAATAGCCACGCTAAATGGTAATCGCCGGCGCAATTTGATTTGCCGATAAAGCAACAATATGGTTTCAGAAGCAGTCAGACCGAGGTGCGAAAGTATGTCTTCCACTTCATTTTTCAATCCGGGCTCAATCCGGGCACGCACCGTCGCAGTTTTGCTCATACCCCAAAGCGTAGCACGATTGTGGCTACAAGCAACTGTATCTTTTTGGACACGCGCCTTGCGTCATGTTTTCTGTCTCTTTTCCGAGATAGTTCTTTGACATAGGAATGTGCTATGGAAACAAAAAAGTCATTGAGACGCGCCTGGGTCACCGGCGCAGGCGGTTTGATTGGCCGTTATCTCGCGGAAACAAAATCCGCCGAGGCGGCACGATTCGAGATCATTTCCCTGACCCGACCAATGCTCGACTTGACTGATTTCGCAGTCGTTGATAAGCGGTTTCGGGCCGAGCGGCCGGCGCTAATCATCCATTGCGCGGCCATGTCCAAGAGCCCCGATTGCAAGGCAAATCCCGCCCGGGCCAACAAAATCAACGTCGAGGCAACAGCGCACTTGGCAAGTTTGGCGGCGAATGCAGATTTTATATTTTTTTCCAGTGACCTGGTTTTCGACGGGCGCAAAGGCAATTATATCGAAACGGACCCGGTCAATCCGTTGAGCATTTATGCGGAGACCAAAGTGCGGGCTGAACAAATCGTTTTAAATAATCCACGCCACACCGTCATCCGCACGTCGTTGAACATGGGCGCTTCGCCCAACGGAATCAGCGCCTACAACGAGCAAATGCTGGCCGCGTGGAAAAAAGGCCAAACCTTGAATTTGTTTTTCGATGAATTTCGCTGCCCGATTTTGGCCTCGGTCACGGCCCGAGCTGTCTGGGAATTGGCCGCGCAACAGCGGCCCGGGCTGTATCATTTGGCCGGAAGCGAGCGCCTTTCACGGGTGGCCATTGGGGAATTGGCGGCTGCCCGCCATCCTGAACTCAAGGCCGGAATCAAGCCTGGTTCGTTGCGGGAATATCAGGGCGAGCCACGGGCAGCAGACACGGCGTTGAACTGTTCCAAAATCCAAACGCTTCTCTCCTTTCCCCTGCCCGGCCTGACACAATGTCTCCAGGACCATCCGGAGGAACCGTTTTGAACGCAACCCTATTGTTTGACAAGGGAGCGCAGCACGGCCAGATTGGCCGCGTCCTCGTGCAATTCTTCGGATTTGTACGTCTCCAGGCAGCCCGGGGAATTTTTAAACCGGGCGTCGTTGACGATGCGTCGAAATCCTTCCAGCCCAATTTTGCCCTTGCCGATGTCTTCGTGTCGGTCAACCCGCGAGCCGAGGTCCGTTTTGGAATCGTTGAGATGAAAGGCCAGGATTTCCTTCCTTCCGATAAGTGTATCGATCCGCCGCATTGCTTTGTCCCAGCCGCCGCCGGTTCGAATGTCGTAACCGGCGGCGAAAAGGTGGGCGGTGTCAATACAAAGGCCAAGGCGAGCGGGAGTTTCGACGGCATCGTAAATGGCCGCGAGGTGCTCGATTTGATTGCCCAGGCAGCTCCCCTGGCCCGCCGTGTTTTCCAGGGCGATGCGGACTTTTGTGTGCTTGGTGGCGCGCAAAACTTCATCCAGTCCAGCCACGGTCTGCCGCAAGCCGGCCGTTTCGCCCGCGCCCAGATGCGCGCCCGGGTGCAGGACCAGAAATGGCAAACCGAGAGCTTCGGCAAAAGTGATTTCCTGGATGAGCGATTGCAGGGATTTGGCGCGGTTCTCGGAAGGGCCCGCGCCCAGGTTGATCAGATAACCGGTGTGCCCGAAAACGGCCGCGAACCGCAGCCGGGTTTCCTCCCGCTTGAATTGGGCAATATCGGCGGGTGGATGCGGACGGCCGAACCATTGCATATTATTTTTGACAAATATTTGGACGACCTCGCAACCGACGGACGTTCCGCGTTCCAGCGCCTTGTAAACCCCGCCGACGACGGACATGTGGGCGCCGAATTTCATGGGCGTTCCAATGGGCCGGTCCCGCTTATAATTTCTCCGGCTTTTGCAAGAGCGTTGCGATCCGGGCCAGCAATCGCCCGGCTGCGCCGCCATCCAGCACGCGATGATCAAAGCTCAGGGTCAGATTGGCCTCAGTCACCGGAACGAATTGCTTTTGTTTTTCATCCCAATGCGGGACCTTTTTGCCCGCGCCCAAGCCGAGTACCAGCGTCTGTTCGGGCAGCGGAATGGGAGTCGCCCACGTCAGCCCAAAGGTGCCAAAATTCGTTACCGTGGCAATCGAACCACCGGTGGCATCATTGGGCAGTCGACGCTGCCGAGCGAGTTCGACCAATTCATTGTAACGTCCGGCCAATTCGCTTAACGGGCGAGTGTCGGCGTTGCGCAACACCGGCACCAAAACTCCGTCTTCCGCCTCGACCGCGAAACCAATGTCGATGGAAGGCGGATGAACGATTTTATTTCCGATGAGCCGTCCGGCGGTCGCGCTATTCTCGGCCAAGGCCAGGGCCAAGGCGCGCAAGGCGTAAAGAGCGGGCCCAATTTTTGGTTCGCTGACCTTTCGATGCGCGAGCATCGCCTCCAAGGGACAAGGAAGGGCCACAGTCGCCAGGGGCCGCGTCCAACTTCGGCGCATCGCATCGGCCACGGCCACCCGCATGGTCGAGGCGTCGGTCAGTTTGTTCTTTTCCAGATTGGCCAGAAATTTTTCGAAGTCCTGAATGGTCACTCGGCCAGCCGCCCCGCTGCCGGCCAGGCCCGCCAAGTCCGCCGCGTGCAGGCCCAGTTCGTTCATGCGGGCCTTCATTCGAGGCGACATGTAGCTGGCGCCGGCGGCAGAGGCCGGAACGGGCAAGCCTCGCACTGTGGGTTCCACCTTGCGTTTCCTGTCCGTGTCACCAGTTTTGCCGTCCCCGCCACCGTTGGCAGGAATCCGGGCGTGCTCGACTTCCGGTTGATCCAGCCCCAGACGGCGGGCTTCCTCGACCGAGACTTCCACATAACCCAGCACCGCGCCGACCGGATAGCTTTCGCTCAATTTGGCCGAAAGCTTGCGGACGATACCGCGGCCTGGTGACGAAACGTTCATGGTCGCCTTGTTGGTTTCCACTTCGATGATGTCCTGATCGGCCGCAACCTCGTCGCCCTCCTTGATCAGAAAGGTGATAACTGTGGCTTCGGCGATGGATTCGCCCAATTGCGGCATGATGATGGGAATTTTCTTCATGTTTACATTCGCAACAGATTGCGCGCCGCCGTCACAATGCTGCGGGCGGTTGGGCGATGCACTGACCAAAGATCGGGATGGTAGGGAATCGGCGTGTCTTTCGCGTTTAGACGCTGGGGCGGCGCGTCAAGAAGATCAAACCCTTCCGTGGCAACCCGAGCAATGACTTCCGCCGTGACTCCGCCCCACGGCCATGCTTCCCCAACGCACAACAAGCGTCCTGTCCGCGCCACCGAGGCGACGACCGTGTCCGTATCGAGAGGTTTGATGGAGCGCAAGTCGACGACTTCAATTTCGGTGCCGTCGCTGGCGATCTCCTCCGCCGCTGCCAAAGCCTCATGCAACATCGCGCTGTACGCCACGATGGTGAGGTCCCGGCCCGGCCGGGCAATGCGCGCTTTGCCCACGGGCATCGCTTCGGTCGGCAACGCTGCGGCTTTGAGATGGTAATACAAATACTTATGCTCGCAAAAGATGACGGGGTCATCAATGGCCACCGCTTCCAACAACATGCTGTAAGCGTCCTCCACTGTCGCCGGCGTCATGACGATCAAACCGGGATAGTGCGCGTAAATTGCTTCCATGCTCTGGCTGTGAAATGGCCCGCTCCCGGAAGTTCCGCCGGAGGGCAAACGAATGGTGATCGGACAGGGAACATTCGTGCGCCAATAGAGTGTGGCGGCTTGATTGATGATTTGGTTAAAGCCCGGCGTCGAAAAGTCGGCAAATTGCATTTCGACAATCGGGCGGTAGCCTTCGATAGCCGCGCCGATGGCCGCCCCGACCATGGCATCTTCGCTAATCGGGGCATCCAGCACGCGCCCGGGAAATTCCACCGCGAGATTTTTGGTCGCCTTGAAAGCGCCGCCAAACGCCCCGATATCCTGACCATAGATAAAAACACGTGAATCGTCGGCCAGCGCCTTGGCTTGAGCTTCGCGAATGGCTTCGAGATAGGTGATGCTCATGGACTGTCCGCGGAGTCGGGAGTTTCAAACCGTTCGCTTAAATGGCGCGAGGCCAAGGCGCACCAATTTTCCTTGTATGGGTCAGGCCCGGGCTCGCGTTGCACCAAAGCCACGGCTTGCTCGACTTCGAGCGCGATCTCCTCACGGTATTTTCGAATGATGGCCACATCCGCCCAAGCTCGCCGGAGCAAATGATCCTCGGCGACCTTCAGGCAATCGCGTCCGAAGAGCGATTGTTTGGATTGCGTCGTGATGTAATGAGCGTCGTCGTGTTCGCCGTGTCCGCAGAGGCGTAACAATTGAGCCACCACCATTTGCGGCCCCCCGCCCTCGCGAGCCTGCGCCACGGCATCACTCAGGGTGTGCAGGCATTTTTCCAAATCAGTTCCGTCCACTTTGTGGACATTCACGCCGTAACCGATGGCCTTGTCGGCCAGATCGCGGCAAGCGAATTGGCGCGAGTTGGGCGTCGAATAGGCATATTGATTATTGGCCACAACGAGAACCAGCGGCAATCTTTCAACCGCCGCTTGATTTAATGCCTCATGGAATGAGCCGGTCGATGTTCCTCCTTCGCCAATGCAAGCCGCGCCGACAACGCCTTCGATTTTCTTAAACCGCCGCACCAGCAGCGCGCCGTTGACTACTGAAATCATCGCGCCCAGGTGGCTGATCATGGCGAACAATCCTTCGCGCGGACGTCCGCGATGGATATTGCCGTCCCGTCCCCGCATGGGACCTATCACAGAACCGAGGTAGGTGCGGACCGCGTCCAGGACTGGTTCACCGAAGGCCAGCCGTCCCGCGCCATCACGGATGAGAGGCGAAAAAATGTCCCCTTTCCGCAACGCCAGACCCACGGAAACACTGAGAGCTTCCTGACCGCGCCCCAAAAACACGCCGCCATGAATTTTTCCGCCACGATAAAGGCTGGCCATCTTCTCATCCAGCACGCGGGAAAGCAGCATGTATCGAAAAGCCTTTAAATACTGCTCGCGGAAAGAAGAGACAATATCTGCTTTTTCCCGGCTCTCCAAGGTCTGCAACATGGAGGCAGTCTATGCGGTTTTGCCTTGTTCGCGCAATATTTCTTTGACTCTGCCCAACAGGAACGGGATTTGCTTGGTTATTGCGGATCTTTCACTTATCTTGGCACCTTGCGCGAAGGCAAGAATGACGATGATCCGCCAACAGCCCCAGGCAAATGTCTCCGCCCGCGCGATAGGATCGGATGAACGCTGGCGGGTGGCAGCTCTCTGCCTTTTCCTGGCCGCAATCACCTTCGCCGTTTTCGGACAGACAACCGATTTTGGGTTCGTCAATTTCGATGATGATCTCTACGTTTACCAGAACGCCAAGGTCCCAGGCGGCCTGAAGAGTCTCGCTTGGATCTTCACCCATGCCGATTGCAGTTTATACCATCCGCTGACCATAGTTTCCCTCATGGCGGATTATCAATTCCACAAACTCCATGCGGGTTGGTATCATTTCACCAATGTCCTGTTGCACACCGCATCGGTCATCCTGCTGTTTCTAATTCTCCGCCAGGTGACCGGTGCTTTTTGGCGCAGCGCGTTCGTGGCGGCGATGTTCGCCATCCATCCATTGCGGGCGGAATCGGTGGCTTGGGTGGCGGAGCGCAAGGACGTGCTCAGCGCTTTTTTCTTCATGCTGACAATCGGCGCATATGTCCATTATGTCCGCAACCCGAAATCACTGGCCCGTTACTTGCTGGTTGCGATTGCTTTCGTAATGGCGTTGTTGTCCAAGCCGACGGTGGTAACGCTGCCGTTTGTGTTGCCGCTTCTGGACTACTGGCCGTTGCAACGGTTGGAATCCCGGAAGCTTTCGGGATTGGTGATGGAAAAATTGCCCCTCCTGGCGCTGGCCGCCGGAGCCTGCGTGCTTACTGTTCTAGCGGCAAAAACAGCCATTGCATCCACTGAAAGCTTTCCCATCTCTTCGCGAGTTGCCAACGCCTTAGTCTCGTACGTAGTTTATCTGCGCCAAATGTTTTGGCCGGAAGGACTGGCGCTTTTCTATCCGCGGCCGGAAAACGGATATTCGGTTTGGGCTGTAACCTTATCCTTTCTTTTGCTGGCCTCGATTACCGGATGCGTTTTGGCTTTTCGGAGGAAACGCCCCTGGCTCCTGGTTGGCTGGCTTTGGTATTTGGTAATGTTGACACCGATGATCGGGATTGTTCAAGGAAGCTCGTTTGCCCACGCGGATCGCGTGACTTATTTGCCCCAGATCGGTTTGTATTTGATGCTGGCGTGGGCGGCGGTCGACCTGTCCGCCAATTGGCATTATCGGCGCATGACGCTGGGCGGGTTGGCCACGATCGTCCTTGTTGCCCTGTTTTTTAGCGCACGAACTCAGGTCGCGTATTGGCGGGATAGCGAAACCCTATGGAGCCACACGCTCGCCTGCACCACACGCAACCTCCTCGCCCACCTCAACCTCGGCTCCGCCCTGCTTGAAAAACAACGGCCGGATGAAGCGATTACCCATTTTCAACAAGCTCTGCAAATCAAGCCGGACTACGCGCTATCGTACTTCTACCTTGGCCTTGCTCTTTCCAAACAGAAAAAGACGGACGAAGCCATTGCGCAATATCAAAAATCGCTGAACCTCGAACCCAATGCCACGCCCGCACACCGCAACCTCGGCGACATTTTTCTCGAACAGGGAAAAGTGGATGACGCAATCAGCCAATTCCAACACGCCTTGCAGGCTGATCCAGACGACGCAGACGCTCATAGCAGCCTCGGCAGCGCTCTACTGCGCCAGGGAAGAATAGACGAAGCGGCCGTCGCGTTCCAAAAAACGCTGCAAATCAAACCCGACCACGCCCAGGCGCATTACAATCTCGGCAATATTTTTCTTGAGAAAGGAAAAACTGACGACGCGATCGGCCAGTATCAACTCGCCTTGCAAACGTATCCAGACTACGCACAAGCCGACAACAACCTCGGCGACGCTCTTTTACGAGAAGGTAGAGCGGACGAGGCAATTCCCCATTACCAACACGCCCTGCAAAACGATCCGAACTGCGCGCCAGCGCTTGTCAATCTCGGCGGCATTCTTCTGCAAAGGGGAAATGTGGATGACGCGATTACTCATTTCCAAAAGGCGCTGCAAATCAATCCTCGCTTGGCGGAAGCGCACCAGAGCCTCGGCCACGCTTTTCGCCAACAGGGAAAAATGTCGGAAGCGATCGCCCAGTTCGAAAAGGCGCTGCAATTGGAACCTGACGATCCAGAAACCCAAAACGACCTGGCGTGGCTGCTGGCCACTTGCCCTGTGGCGTCATTGCGCAATGGTGCCAAGGCGGTGCAACTGGCGCAACGGGCGAGTGATATCGTCGGGGGGGAAAATCCGTTCGTGCTCCGCACCGTTGCCGCCGCCTTTGCCGAAGCCGGGCGATTTAGTGACGCCGGACGCTCCGCCCAAAAGGCAATTAAACTGGCCCAAGCCGCGGGACGGAAAGATTTGGCAGTACAGCTAAATGCGGAATTGAAGCTTTACCAAGCAGAACTCCCGTTTCATCAATAACCAGGTTCTCTCCATTATTCTCGACTCTCCTCTCGATTCATGGTATAGATAATGGGTTTGCATGAAAAATTTTTGCTGCGATAAAACGACGAGCTTCCGCGGAAGCGCAATTCTTCCAATGTTCTTGGCTCTTTCGCTGTCATCAATGGTTGAATCGTCTTTTGCCGCAGGGCTGAACGTCGGGTGGTCCCAGTTAGCCAATTCACCAGGTCAGAATAATATCCGCCACGATGATATTTATTTTACTGACACCAACAACGGCTGGGCAACGCAAGACAATTGGATTTACCGCACCACCAATGGTGGCAGTACGTGGACAACTGTCTTCACCAACACCGACGCCCATTATCGTTGCATTGCTTTTGCCACCACCAACATTGGTTTCGCAGGCAATCTCGGCGTTGGTTCATATGATGGCGGTGTCACCGATACGAATGTGATGTATGCCACGACGAATGGCGGGGTCAAATGGACAAATTTCGATGGGTTTGCGGAACTCGGCATGAAGGGCCTTTGCTCAATGTTCGTGCTGGACTCGCAGCACATTTACGGTGCTGGCCGGGTGCGCGGCCCGGCTTACTTCATTAAATCCACCAACGGCGGCGCTTCCTGGAGTACCCTCAACCTCACGGCTGCGGGCATCATGAATGGTATAATGGATATTTATTTTTTCGACACCAATAACGGCTGGGTTGTCGGCATGGATAACAACTCCTATTCAGGCAGTTGTCCGTCGCTGTGTCATGGTTGTATCTCCCGAACAACTGACGGGGGCCAAACTTGGACACCTGTTGTGACAACGTCATTAACGTGTTGCTACTTCTGGAAGATGGCCTGGCCTTCTGCTAATATCGGCTACGTTTCTCTCCAGCAAAACGAATCTTCCTACAATAACGTTATTTTCTACAAAACCACCGATGGCGGCAGCACTTGGGTTGAGAACGTCATTCCGAATTCGGCCATTAGCGGACTCGGCACTCAGGAGTTTTATCTGCAAGGCATCGGATTCGTGAGCACGAATGAGGGCTGGATTGGCGGCGCGGCCAATTTATCCAGCTATGGCCTGACTTTCCTGCATACGATCGACGGCGGGGTCACCTGGTCGCCCGCAGGGTTTAACGATACTTACTATATCAATCGCTTCCGTTTTCTCAGTCCAAATCTTGGGTTTGCCTCCGGCGGAAACCTCTACGTTTACTATAATCCGCTCGTCATCGAAACTCAGCCGCAAAGCCAGGTCGTCGATGCGGGAAGCAATTTGAATCTCAGCGTCACTGCTTCCAGCTTGACGCCCGTCAGCTACCAGTGGCAACAAAACGGCGCCAACATCACGGCTACTAACGCGGTTCTGAGCCTCCCCGGCGTCACCCGAACTGCCGAAGGCTATTATTCCGTCTTGGTCACCAATTCCGCCACCAACCTGCAAAGCAGCAATGCCACCGTTCAAATCCTGGCCGCCGAACGGTTAAGCGCGCCCATCCTCCTTTCCGGCGGCCAGCTTCACCTGCTGTTCAACGACGCCGATGGCGGCGCACTGCTTTCCTCAAATGACATCGCCACTTTCCAAGTCATGGTCAGCACCAACCTTACGAATTGGAGTGTTTTGACCAATGCGCTCACTCTCACCAACGGCTCGATGCTTTTGACAGACACCTGGACCAATTCCCCACGACGTTTTTACCAGGTCCTGGAGCATTGAGAAGCACCGCCCGGCATTGACAGGGCGGAAGGGAAGAGGCAAGCTCACGGCATGGCGCGAAACTTTCGAAACCTTTTGGCGCAAGCCATCCGCAAATCGATCTATGGCAACGGTTGACCCGCCCGTCGCGGCAACAAACAACCCGCTGGCGCTGTGGCCGCGAAACAAACGTCATGCCTTCATGGCGGCTGTGTTCTTGTGGGCCGTTCCAATGTTGGTCATCACCGCGCTCGTCATCCATAATCCGTGGAAACACACGGTTTCCATTAACAGCTATCATTGGTCTGCCGAAAAATGGTGGGCGAGGGAAAGTCTTTACATCGGTCCTTCCGGCATGAACTACCTGCCACATTTCGCCGTGTTATACACTCCATTTCACCTGTTGCCGATGCGTCCGTGCGAAGTCCTGTGGCGATTCTGCGCGGCAGCAGCCTTGGCCGGCTCCCTTTGGCTAGTGACGCGGGAACTATTCGGGACGGAATTTGAGCGGCCGTTTTTATGGACGACGATTCTAGCCGTACCGCTTGCCCTGCCCGCACTGCGCAACGGCAATTCGAACGCCCTCTTCGGAGGTATCACACTTTTGGCCATTGTTTCGATAATGCAGAAGCGATGGTGGCTGGCGGTGGGATGGATGGTGTTGGCCACAGCTCTCAAACCCTTGGGCATTGTTCTGCTGTTGCTGTCGTCAATTTATTTCGCATCTGTGGCCCGTCGATTGCCGGTTGCCGTTGTAGGGCTCGCCATATTCCCGTTTGTTTTCGGCAGCCCGAATTATGTGATGTCCCAATATCGGGCGGCCTTTCACGACCTTAGCTCCTGCGCCGCTGTGACGGAACATCGCTTTGCTGACCTCAATGGAATCCTGCGGACGCTTGGAACTCCGCTCCCTCCCGGAGCATCAACGGTTGTCCGTGTCCTGTCGGGTGGTGTAACGGCCCTGGCCTGGCTATGGGGCGCCAAACGTTTGTCCTCCTCCTTGCGCTGCCTCTGGCTGTATGCGCTGACCACAGTTTATTTGATGTTGTTCAATCCAATGACGGAGGAAAACAGTTACGTGATTCTCGCGCCGGCCCTCGGCGCTTGGGCGGTCTGCTTTTTGTTCAACGATGACCTGGGCGAGCGTCGAGTGGGATGGTCCATAGTGTGTATGGCGCTCTGCATGGGCTTGCTGCCGAATATCCTGCACCCGTTATTTGGCAATTATTTTGCGTTGTTTTGGCATCCGTTAATGACAATCCTGTTTCTCGCGGCACTCATCCATTTCATCTCCCGGGCACAAAGTGAGAAGCTTTGCCTTCAACCCGCGACACATTCATGAACGCGCCTCTTGTCACACCTGAACGATCGGTTGACAGCAGTTCCCCTGCCCCTTCGTCGGTCGCAATGGCAAACGGCGTTCTTGCCCTTTCCATTATTGTCCCACTTTTTAATGAGGAAGAGTGCATTGTTCCACTCTACAATCAATTGATTCCCGTGCTCTCCCGTCTGGGCAAGTCCTTTGAAATCATTTTCATCAATGACGGAAGCACTGACACTTCGTATACCGTCCTGTGCCGCCTTGCGGAAGCTGACCCAAAAGTGAAAGTAATCAATCTGCGGCGTAATTTTGGCCAAACGGCCGCGATGTCGGCAGGATTTGACCATGCGCGCGGCGAGATCGTCATCCCCATGGATGCTGACTTGCAAAATGACCCGGCCGATATTCCGCTTCTTTTGGCGAAGCTCGCCGAGGGCTACGATGTCGCCAGCGGCTGGCGCAAGGATCGGCAGGACAAGGAAACCCTGCGCATTTTCACTTCCCACCTGGCCAACTGGTTAATCGGCCGGTTTACAGGCGTCAAACTGCACGATACCGGCTGTACGCTCAAAGCTTATCGCGCCGAGATTCTGCAAGGGACGCGATTGTACGGCGAGATGCACCGCTTTATCCCTGCTCTGGCCAACTTGATGGGCGCCAGGATTTGCGAAGTCCCCGTCTCCCATCACCCGCGCGCCTTCGGCAAGAGCAAATATGGGTTCAAACGCATTTTGAAAGTGTTGCTGGACCTGGTCACCGTGAAATTTCTCGCTGATTTTTCCACCAAGCCTCTCTACATGTTCGGTGGAACTGGCGCCGTGCTTTTCATGCTGGCCACGCTCGCTGGAGCGGAAACGATCTGGGAGAAATTTCACGGGGTTTACGTCCACAATAATCCATTTATTTTAATCGCCGTTTTCCTGGGCACTGTGGGCGTGAATTGCATCGTCATGGGATTGCTGGCCGAACTGATTGTTCGCACTTATCACGAATCGCAGGGCAAGCCGATTTACCACATTCGAGACTTGAAGAACTTTTAGCCATGTGCGGCATAACCGGCATTGCCGATCTCAGCAGTCCCGTGCGCCCGGAAGTCCTCAAGCGCGCCACCAACACCCTCCGGCATCGCGGGCCCGACGATGAAAGCTATTATATCCCTCAGCCAAAAGCGGGCGGGGCCGCCGTCGGTTTCGGTTTTCGGCGCCTGGCCATTATTGATCTCAGTGGGGGCCGGCAACCGATGTCCAACGAAGACGGCTCCATCTGGATCGTTTGCAACGGCGAGATCTATAACCATCCTGACTTGCGTCTCGAATTGGAGGCGAAAGGGCACACCTTTCGCACCCACAGCGATATTGAGTCGCTCCTCCATCTTTATGAAGAACTCGGCCCGGATTGTGTAACCAAGGCCAACGGCATGTTCGCCCTTGCCATTTGGGATTCGAATAACCAAACGCTCTTTCTGGCCCGCGATCGCCTCGGCAAAAAGCCCCTTTATTACCGTGCCACCTCTGTGCAATTGATTTTTGGCTCGGAAGTCAAGGCACTCCTCGCGCATCCCGACTGTCCGCGCGAGTTGGATGCCGGAAACTTGAGCAAGTATCTTGCCTACGAATATGTTCCTTCGCCTCACTGCATTTTCAAGGGTATCCACAAACTCCCTGGCGGTCACTGGTTGACTTGGAAAAATGGACAGACCCGCGTGCAACGTTACTGGAACGTCCAATTCTCCGCCGACAAGGACAACCGCCCGGAAAACGAAATTGCCGAGGAACTGAGCGAGCGACTCAAAGCAGCCGTACGCCGGCGGCTCATCAGCGATGTCCCGCTTGGAGTTTTTCTGAGCGGCGGCATCGATTCCAGTTCGGTTGTGGCCATGATGGCGCAACTCATGCCGCCGGAGCAGATCAAAACTTTCGCCATCGGCTTTGAGGAGAAATCGTTTGATGAGTCGAGTCACGCGCGGCGGGTGGCAAAATTCTTTGGAACCGATCACCGCGAGCAGATTCTGCAAATTCGGACGTTGCTGGACATGCTGCCCGAAGTGGCGGCGTTCCTCGACGAACCGTTGGCCGATGCTTCCATTATTCCCACCTATTTGCTTTCCAAATTCACGCGCCAGCATGTCACCGTCGCCTTGGGCGGCGACGGCGGGGACGAGCTTTTCGCCGGATACCCGACATTTCAGGCGCATCGCCTGGCAGGATTCTACAAAGTCCCGCGCTTCATGCATGAGCGAATGATCCGCCCCATGGCGGAACGACTGCCGGTGTCCGGCGAGAATTTTAGTTTCGACTTCAAAGTGAAGCGGTTTTTGCGCGGCATCGGCCACCCTTCTGAGATTCGCGATCAAGTTTGGATGGGGGCGTTCACTCCGGCCGAACAGCGGGCTCTGCTGCAGGGGGAAGCTCCTCCCATCGACAACTATGACGATATACTGGCCGCGACAAAAAACTGCGGTTCCCGCGACGACATGGAACGGTTGATTTATCTCTACTGTAAATTTTATTTGCAGGATGGCGTTCTCACCAAGGTGGACCGCGCCAGCATGGCTTGTTCCCTCGAGGTGCGGGCGCCGTTTCTGGATTATACATTCGTCGAATTCGTCAATTCGATTCCCTTTCACCTCAAGCTAAAGGGGCTAAACGGCAAATACATTTTGAAAAAGGCGATGCGCAACAAGCTGCCTCCGGAAATACTTGGGCGCAGCAAAAAAGGGTTCGGCATTCCCGTGGCAAAATGGTTTCGCGATGGTCTCCGCGGCCTCATGCTGGATTCTCTTTCCGAGTCGCGCATCCGCCAGCAAGGCATTTTTAACCCCGTTGAGGTCACACGCCTCGTCAACGAGCACTTGCGCGGAACCAAGGACAACCGCAAACAACTTTGGACTCTGTTCATCTTCGAATTATGGTTTGAGCATCATTTGCAATGCAAAGTTTTATCACGCTAACCCTTCTCGTCATCGCCATCCAGGCTGGGGCCGGAATTGTGCCCCGCTACGGTATCAATCAAGACTTCGTCTGGACCCCGGACGCGGAGATACCCGCGCTGATTCAAGCCATGAAGGACGCCCACATTCAGGCGGTACGCATTGCGATTCGTTGGACCACGGTCGAACCGGAACGGGGCAAATGGAATTTCACGAAGGTCGATTCCGTTGTCCATGCGTTGCATGAGGCCGGGATCGTGATTCTACCCACCCTGATGAGCGTGCCTGCCTGGGCCAGTGGGGTAAAACCAGCGGGGGTGAAGGGTTTCTATGATTCTTTTCCGCCGCAACGAATGGAGGACTGGCAGGAATATGTGCGGCAGGTTGTGTTCCGATATCGGAAGGAAGTTCGCTTTTGGGAAATCTGGAACGAAGAGAATGGCGCGGATTTTTACAAGCCGCAGCCGGATGCCGCGCATTATGTGAGCCTCCTCAAAACAGCGCATGACACCATTAAGAGCATCGATCCAAAAGCGACCGTGGTGCTGGGCGGATTGCAGTTGAACGGAATCATTCCCAATCCTTGGTTGACGGTGAAAACCGAAAACTTCCTCCAGAAGATTTACGACGCGGGCGGCAGGCGTTATTTTGATGTCGCGAACATACATCCCTACGTTTTGGCGACCAAGGAACAAGGGCCGGCTTACGCTGCCCAACTTGTTCGCGACACAGTCCGCGTAATGAAAAGCAATGGCGATGGCCACAAACCGCTATGGATCACCGAGACAGGCCTGCCGACCGACCAGGTCACCACTGAGCAAATACAGGCCGACCACCTGACCGACATGTATTCCGAACTGGGCCAAATCCCGCAAGTCAAAGCCATTTATTGGTTCCTCTTGCGCGACTTGAACCAGCCGGTATCCGGAGGAGAAGACACGATGGGCATTACCGCCGCCGACGGACGGCGAAAACCGGCTTTTGAAGCTTTAAAACGAGTGATTGCGGATGGCGTAACCACAACAAGGCCGCACGTTATGCGGCCTTGATTTCCAAAAGGAAATGGGGATTAGAACGACGAATTCGAAGACGCGGGGTGCTTCCGCATTCGGGATTGCATCTCACGGAATGTTGCGCAACTCTACGGGCAACGTGCCAGATGGGGCGCGTTTATTATGAACGACGAAACAGCCGCGGAAGACCAATTCATTGACTTCAAATGCCCCTGCTGCGGGGAACAAGTTTCATTTCCGGCAACTTCTGGCGGCTCGATGCAGGAGTGCTTCAATTGCACTGAACCGATCATCGTGCCGAACAGCGGCGGCGAAGGCCGGAAGATTCCACTGCCGATTACCACGTCACGTCTAACTTTGCGAAAGTTCCGCGGCACGGATTGGAAGGACTTGCTGCAATTGTTCTCGGACGACGAATTCTTTGACGCGGCCCCGTTCAAACTGGACGGGGAAGAACAGATCGCCGCCTGGCTGGAACATGACGCAGTCGTCAAACTGACCACGCCGGGCGTCCCATTTATTTTGGCGGTGCAGTCGCGGGAAAGCGCGAAAGCGATCGGTTGTCTTTCCCTTGAATTTACAGATGCGTCGCGGCTCCAGGCAATTCTTTATATTGTGCTCCATCATGATTTTCAGCGGCGCGGATTCGGCACGGAGACGGCGGCGGGCGCGCTGGGATTTTGTTTTGACGGGCTTTCCATGCACCGGGTGATGGGCCATAGCCGCAGCGCGAATGTGCCGGCTTGCCGGCTGTTTGAAAAAGCCGGGATGCGGCGCGAAGGCGAATTCGTCCGAGATCACAAGGTTGCGGACCAATGGGCCAATACCGTGGCTTACGCGATATTGCGGGAGGAATTCAAAACAGCCGCAGCCCAATGATCATCGCTCCTTCATTATTGGCCTCGGATTTCTCCCGGCTCAACAAGGAGGTTGTCCGCGTGGAACGCTCGGGCGCTGAATGGCTGCATCTCGACATCATGGACGGCCATTTTGTCCCGAACATTTCTTTTGGCCCTGGGGTGGTCAACGCCATTCGGCCTTTGTCCAAAATGACATTCGACGTTCATCTGATGTGTTCACGGCCTGAAATTCTATTGGAACCTTTTGCCCACGCCGGGGCAGATCGGATGACTATCCACGTTGAGCTGGACGGACAAGTGACACCGCTGATTTGGAAAATTCGCTCGTTGGGCAAACAGGTGGGCTTGGCGATCAACCCGCCGACGGCGATGGAAAGCGTCGAGCCTTATTTGGATCGGATAGATTCGCTGCTGGTCATGACGGTCAATCCCGGTTTTGGCGGTCAGGGATTTATCACGGAATGCCTGCCGAAAATCCAGCAGGCCGAAGCCTGGCGGCGCAAGCTCGGCTTGAAATTTCGCATCGCGGTAGATGGGGGTATTCACTTCGATACGGTCGCGAGCTGCGCCAAGGCCGGAGCGGACACCTTCATCAGCGGCACGGCCTTGTTCGAGCATAAGAACTTCAAGGCGGCGGTGGCGAAAATGCGAAAAATCGCGCATTCTTTTCAGGTGAAATGAGTTCTGTTTCATCCATGGCCCAAGTCAAATTCGGCACCGACGGCTGGCGGGCCGTCATCGCCGAGGATTTCACTTTCCAAAACTTGGACCGCACCGCCCAGGCCACGGCCGATTTTTGGAAAAGCCAACCGGTGGATGGGGCGCACAAAACCATCATCGTCGGCTACGACCGCCGTTTTCTCTCCGATCAATTTGGCCGGCGCGTCGCGGAAGTTTTTGCGGGAAACGATTTCCGAGTGCTGCTGTCCACATGCCCCGCGCCGACTCCTGCCATCTCATTTGCGGTCAAAGAACGGAAGGCCACCGGCGGCATTATGATTACAGCCAGCCACAATCCAGCCATCTTCAACGGCTACAAACTCAAAGCGCACTATGGCGGTTCGGCTGAATCCTCGCTTTGCCAGGCTGTCGAAAAGTGCCTCGACCAGAACCCTGTCCGCGCTGCCAACAACAATATCGAGATGTGCGATTTTCGTCCTCCTCATTATAAGGCCATTAAAAAACTGGTGGACTTCAAACTAATTGCCCGGTCAAAACTCCGCTTTGCCCACGAGGCTTTATTCGGAGTGGGCGCTGGTTGTTTCGATAATTTGCTCAAGGGCACAACTTGCCGGGTCACCACCCTCAACGGGAGGCACGACGCGAATTTTGGCGGCATCAACCCCGAACCCATCGCCCTCAATTACGGACGCAGCGCGGCCTATCTCAAAAAACATCCGCACGACATTTGCCTGGTGACCGACGGCGACGCCGATCGCGTCGGCGGCATGGATGGCCGCGGCCACCCGCTGACCACGCATCAAATTATTTGTCTCCTGCTCCATCATTTCATCGTCAATCGCCAGGGCAAAGGCCGCGTTGTCAAAGCACTCACCACCACTTCCATGGTCGATAAAATGTGCGCGCATTACGGGCTCGAATTGGTGGAAACGGGAGTTGGTTTCAAATACATCTGCGCCGAAATGTTGAAGGGCAATGTCCTGCTCGGCTTTGAAGAAAGTGGCGGCATCGGCTTCCCCGATTTGATGCCCGAACGCGACGGCATTGCTGCTGGCATGATGCTGCTGGAATTGCTCGCCACCGAACGTGTCTCTGTCAATCATTTGTTAAAACGCCTCGCGAGGCAGTTCGGGCCGCACCATTATGCCCGTTTGGACATGCATTTTCCTCTGGAAAAGCGGGCGGCCCTGATGGAGTTTTGCAAGGCCAATCCGCCCGCCAGGCTTGCTGGCTCGCCGCTTACCGCTGTCAAGTCCAGCGACGGCGTCAAGTTCATCGCGGAAAACGACGCGTGGCTGATGCTGCGCGGTTCCGGCACCGAACCCATCCTGCGCATTTATGCCGAAGCCGCATCGGAGGCCGCCGCCCGCAAACTCATCGGCGATGGCGTCCGTATAACTAAGCGCGTTTAGGCCATGACAGCGGTCAATATTCGACTTGACGCCCTGCTGGAAACGGCTGGATTGGCCGCGCTGGGTCCGAGGCCGCGGCCCGGCCGGCAATCGATTCCGGACTTGGACCGCGAGCTGGCCCCCATCTTTCTTTCGGCCAAACAATCCGCGCGAGCGGAGGCCTTGATCCGGGCGCTGGTCCTCCTGTGGCACGACCATTTGGATGCAGCGCACTCGCTGGCCCAGGATGTGGCAACGGTTGCTGGCAGTTTCATCCACGGCATCGTGCATCGGCGGGAACCGGATTACGGCAACGCAAAATATTGGTTCCATCGCGTCGGCCAGCACGCGGCTTTTGAAGCCATCGGACGGCGCGCCACGGCAATTCCCGCTTCTCCAGCCGAGCGCGTTCTGCTCGAGCGTTTCAACCCGAACCAAACTTGGGACCCATTCGCTTTTATTGATTGTTGTCAAGAATATTACAAATCCGATTCCGCCCAGGAATTGTTTCTGCGCCAAATCCAAAAGGCCGAGTTCTTCGCCCTGCTGGAACATCTGGTCGCATTACTTTGATTCGATTGCCTTGACCAGGCCATCGATGGTGTGCTTCTTCGCTTCCACGGCGGGCTTGAGTCCGAGGGCCGCCAGCGCCTTGCTGGTTTCCGGACCGATGGAAGCCAGCTTGAGTTGCGGATAACGTTCGGCCAACTTTTTCATGTCAAACCGCGCGTTGAAATTTTCCACGGTGGAGCTGCTGGTAAAAGTGATCCAATCCGCGCCGCTTTCCAGAAACCGCGCCACGGCGCCGTTTCGGTCTTCGGTTTCCGGCGCCGTCTTGTAGCACGCCACGTCATCCACAATGGCGCCCATTTCCTCGAGTTTCCTGGGCAGCTCCTTGTTGGCCACCTCCGCCCTTAGCAAAAGTATTTTCAAGTTGTCGATGCTCTCGTACTTGGTCAAGGCACCGGCAATTTTTGCGGTCACATATTCGTCGGGTGTCAAGTCAACTGTGAGGTGAAGCTCCCGGATTTTGGCGGCGGTGGCCGCGCCGACTGCGGCAATGCGCACGCCGCCGATGTCGCGCAAATCGCCAAAAGCCTTGAAGAAAAAATCAAAAAACGCGCTCACGCCGTTGGGGCTGGTGAAGATCACCCAGTCATAGGAATTCAATTCCAGCAAAACATCCGCGATGGCCTGCCGGTCGGTGGGCGGAACGGTGCGAATGACGGGGATTTCCAGCACGTCCGCGCCGCGTTCCTGCAATTGCCGCGAAAGCTGGCTGGCTTGCTGGCGGGTTCGTGTGACGACGATGCGCTGCCCAAACAGTGGACGTTTTTCGAACCAGTTCAGTTTCTCCCGCAATCGCACGACTTCGCCAATGACAATGATGGCGGGCGATTCAAACTCGGCCGCCTCCACCACTGCCGCGATGGTCTGCAGCGTCCCACAAACAGATTGCTGCCGCCCCGTAGTCGCCCAGCGAATCACCCCCACCGGCGTCGCCGCCGCCATGCCATTGGCCATGAGCGCCCCGGCTATCTTTCCGATGCGCTTCACACCCATCAATACTACTTTCGTTCCAGGCGCTTTGGCCACTTGCGCCCAATCAACCCCGGCCTCCTCTTTTGTCGGGTCTTCGTGCCCGGTAATGACGCTAAAACTCGAACAATAATCGCGGTGCGTCAGCGGAATGCCGGCGTAATTCGGTCCGGCAATGCTGGAAGAAATTCCCGGCACCACCTCAAAAGGCACCTTCGCGGCGGCCAATTCCTCCGCCTCCTCGCCGCCGCGTCCGAACACATACGGATCGCCCCCTTTCAGGCGGACAACACACTTGCCGTCGCGGGCTTTTTCGACGAGCAACCGATTCAACTCGTCCTGGGGAATGGCATGGTACCCAGAACGTTTGCCGGCGTAAATCACCTCCGCGCCCGGCGGCGCCAGCCGGAGCAAATCACCGTTGACCAGCGCGTCGTAAATCACCACATCGGCCCGCCCCAGCAGCTCCGCCCCGCGCAACGTCATCAAGCCCGCGTCACCGGGCCCGGCACCCACCAGGTAAACCATTCCTTTGCACTTCATGCCAGCCAATCTATGCGGACAAGGCCCTGGCCGCAATTCATTGTGTGTCAATCCTTTTTTAGCGCCCTGGTCGAAAATGATACGCGTTGGTCGAGACGTCGATGCTGACGGAGGCGGACTCGGTTTGGGTCCCGTTGTTATCGGTCGCCACGGCGGTCAAAACATTGGTCCCGACCGGCGCATTGGTCCACCGAAAATAATACGGCAGCCACTGCGTCTTCAAATGAAACTGACTGGATGGTTCCGTGGCCAAATAATTTGTCGCCACGCCCAGGCTCTTGCCGTTGGCCAGAAATTCCACCGTATCAACTACACCCCCAACTTCGCTCGCTGCCGCATAAATATTGATATTGGCCAGGTCAGGGAACACCGCGTCGGGCGACGGACTCACAATCCGCACCGCCGGCGCCGGCAGATTGGTGGTGACGGCGATGTTGATGGCAACAGACGTCATTTGCAGTCCGGCGTTATCCGTCGCGACCGCCGTCAAGGCATACTCGCCGGGCGGCACATTGGTCCAGACAAACTGGTATCGGTTCACATGGTTGCCAGTCCACACCGGCTGGATCGAACCGTGCGATTCCCGCAAGATCGGCGGCTCGGCCACATGATTGCTCACCACATCCACACTTTTGCCGTTGGCCAAAAACTCCACCGCGGTCACCCAGCCATTCGAATCAAATGCATTCGCCGCAATTTCGATGTTCGGCAAAGAAAGAAAGGAACTGCCATTGGTCGGCGTGACAAGGCTGACCGTGGGTGGAATATTGGTGTAATTATAGACAATATATGCCATAGCCCTGCCCGTCGATCCCACATAGAAAGCAGGCGTGTCAATCGGTTCCGTCAAACCACGGCGCGGCAACGTCAGAACCACCGTCTTATGCCCCGTGGCCGAGGGTTCGCTGATCGGCGTAATGACAACTTCCGCCGAAGTCTGGCCCGCCGCCAGACTGATTGAATTGGTGATCCTGTCGTAATCGACGCCATTAGTGGCCGTCCCGCCGATTCCAAAAGAAACGGTTAGCGCGGCATTGGTATTGCCGCCGCGGGAAAAGGTAAAAATGGCGGGATTATTGCCCGGCTCCGACGCCAAAGGCATGGTCGCCTGAACCGTGACGAAAGGAAGGTTTGCGGGGATCATGGGCGCGGCAACGCCGTTTAGCCAAAAACCGGCCATCAGCAACGACAAAACCGCCGCCTTTTTTGCGACATTACACTTCATGGATGCGACAATATAACACGATTCAAGCTCAACATCATCAACAAACCCGCCAAAACCGGCCTCAAAGCATATTTCTCCCGCCAAAGCCGCTCCGGCATAGTCAGGTCTGTCGATTTAACCCCGATTGGTCTGAAATGTTTCAAATACTTTTTATTCCTTTTGGTCGGAATTGGTCGGAATCACTCCGAATCGCTTGGAATCTGGGGTTAACCAAGCCCTTGAGTCCATATACGTGGGGAGGCCTGAAAGTAGATTTCGGGGTTGCATTCCGAACTTTGCACGGGATTCTCCCCGGATTGGGAGCGCGTGCGTCTCGCGCGCGGCGGCTGGCGTCCCGCCGAACGCAGCAGCGCCCGGAAGCTCGGCGCGGGACGCCCCGCACAGCGACCGAGACGGTCGCGCTCCCCTGAGTTACACTTTAGAGTGTTATTCTGCACTCCGCACTCCCCGCGCTCCACTTTTGGGTGCGACTGAGTGTGACCCAGTGCGACCGGCGCTTTGTGCCCACTTCCCCGCTTACCCGGAAATAAGCGGAATTACCCGGAAATATACGGAAATAATCGGACATTTGGGCTTGCCCTGGAGTGCTGAATTCTATCCTCCGCACTCCCAACCGAAACTCCTGACCTCGAATGCCTGCCGGGAACGACTCACATTGACCCCTCCCCCCTGGGTATACCCCGGAGAAATTCTCCAGAAATTGGAGCCCCGAACGCATTCGGGGTTGGAGAAATGCGCTTTTTCTCCAATTTGTGCTGGAGAAGATGTTGACCGCGTAACGATCGGACGGACGCTTGCCCCATGTTACGAGAGATTTCCACGCCTTCACCCCCACGGCCACGAAGATTTGACACGGTAGGGAGAGACTCTGTCGAACCCCAGATCGATCTATTAACGGTTCGACCTCCGAAAGCTTTCGGGGCCCCCCACCGATTTTTCTGTCTGCCCTTTGTGTGTTGGCGCGACTCGCCTTCGCCAACTCCTCCGGCTTAGCCATTGCGGCGGCGGATTTGTCGCGCCGTAACAACGCGAAGGCGAAAGCTTTTATCCTGTTCACCCGATCAAAATTCATAATTTTTATTTTGCAGGTCAATTCTGGCACAAAAGCCCAAAAACCCGCATCCCATGAACCGATCTTTTTTTACAACACAAAACCCGTATAAACATTGGTCCAAACGCGTGTCGGGGGCCATTTTGTCAAGTATGAATTGTTGACAAACACCCCAACAAGCACCCTTTTTCACCTCCGCCCAATGCCGTTCCCGAGCCTATTAGTTCTGATGACTCGATGCTTGTTTGTTAGCCCATTCGAGAGTAAAGTTCAGTCGCGAACGTGCCATTGCTTAAGCGCATCACAATCGAACTAGGAAAGTGTGGGGGTCGTCCTTGCATTCGTGGCATGAGAATGCGGGTGACTGACGTTTTGCAACTTTTGAGCGCTGGAGCGTCGCACGCGGAGATTTTGGCAGATTATCCCGATCTCGAAAACGAAGGCATTCTGGCCGCCATTGAATACGCGGCGCATCAGGCGGATCATGCTGTGCTGACCGGCGCGTGAAGTTCGTCGTCAGTTGCGACGCTAAATCGAGGCCGTGTCGCGGTTTGTCCTTCCTTAGTCATTCGTGCTTGGACATTTGGCGTTCCTTTGTCATCCTGCGGCATGGCAGCAAAACTTACCATCGGATTTCTCGGCGCGGGCAAAATGGCCACGGCTTTGGCCAAAGGCGTTACCTCGGCCGGGTTGGTCGGGCCTTCGCAAATTCGGGCGAGCGACCCGGTGTTCAGCGCGCGCGCTTCGTTTGCCAAGGCCACCGGCGCCAAAACGACCGTTTCCAATGCAGCCGTGGTCCAGTTCGCAAACATAATCATCGTGGCAGTCAAGCCGGCGTATGTCGGCGAATTGTTGGAGGATATTCGCCCGTCGTTGACCCCTCGGCATCTGGTCATTTCCATCGCGGCAGGTGTGCCGATTGCCAAGTTGGAAAATGGGTTGGGCGCGGGCACGCGGATCATTCGCGTCATGCCGAATACCCCTGCCCTGGTCAGTGCCTCGGCCACCGCTTATGCCCTGGGCAAGGCCGCCACGGCCGCGGACGCAGTTCTGGCGCAACGGCTTTTTTCGGCGGTCGGACTGGCTTTTCAAGTGAAGGAATCATTGCTGGACGCGGTCACTGGATTGAGCGGGAGCGGGCCGGCTTACGTTTATTTGATCATTGAAGCGTTGAGCGATGGCGGGGTGGCGGCGGGTTTGCCGCGCGACATTGCCACCAAACTGGCCGCGCAAACACTTTATGGCAGCGCGAAAATGGTGCTCGAAACCGGCCAGCATCCGGGAGCCTTGAAAGACATGGTGACCAGTCCCGGCGGCACGACCATCGAAGGGTTGCACGAATTGGAGAAGGGAAAAGTGCGCGGCGTCCTGATCAACGCCGTCCGGGCCGCGACGGAAAAATCTCGAAAACTCGGCCTATAAAAAGGAGCAGATGTATTCGCAGATGCCGGTCTTGACCTCGATGTCGAAGCCGGATTTGGCCGGGACTTCAAAGGTTTCGCCGACGCCGTAAGACTTGACAGCAGTCTGGCCATCGAGCTTGACGGCGCATTGGCCGGCGATAATCTCCATGCGCTCGGCTTTGTCGGTGCCGAAATGGAATTGGCCGGGATAAATCAGGCCCAGGGTCTTTTTGCTTTGATCGGCAAAAAGAAGGGAATGACTGACGACCCGACCGTCGAAATAAATGTTCGCTTTGGTGACAGCGGTCACTTCTTTGAATTCTGATGGCAACATTGGTATAGTGTAGAATTGAAAACGCAGGTCATGCAAGTCCTTACGGCTTTGTTGCTGTCCGCCTTGTGGCTGGGCGGCGGCGCGGTTGCCGGCGCGCAGGATGTTTCGGTCCGCGACGTGACGGGGATGGTGCAAAGGCCGTTGCAAGTTGAGGACAAGGCCGGTTCGGTGCTCATTTTCTACTGGCACGATTGCCCGATATGCAACAGTTACGCGCCGGAGATCAATCGGCTTTGCTCGGCGGAGACCAATTTTGCGTTTTACATCGTGCAGGTGGACCCGGACCTCACCCCGACTGCGGCGCTAAAGCACGCCAAAGATTTTAGGTTGCTCCCGCCAGTGCTGCTGGATGGGAAACATCGGCTGGTCAAGCTGGCCGGCGCGACGATCACGCCGGAAGCGGTAGTATTTGGAAAAAATAAAATCGTGCTTTATCGCGGACGAATCGATAATCTTTATCCCAGCCTCAACCAGCGCCGGGCCGAGGCGACGGAGCATGATTTGCAGGACGCCTTGGACGCAATCACCGCCGGCAAACCCATCAAGGCGCAATGGCCGGCGGTGGGCTGTTCGATTCAATAACGTTGATGAATATCCGGAGAAAAATCCATGCCTGCGTGACGGGCGCAATGCCATTGCTGATGGCCTTCCGCACGTTGGCGGCGGAGGCGCCGACATTTGACAAGGATGTCGCGCCGATTGTGTATAAAAATTGCGCGGTGTGCCATCGGACGGGTGAAGTGGCTCCATTTTCGTTGCTCACTTACCACGACGTGAGCAAACGGGCGAAGCAGATCGCACGAGTGACCGGCGAGAAAATCATGCCGCCGTGGAAAGCGGAGCCGGGGTTTGGCGAGTTTGCCAATGACCGTCATCTCACCGCCGAACAAATCGCCGTGATTCACCAATGGGCGGCGGACGGCGAGCCGGAAGGCGATGCGGCGGATTTGCCGGCGACACCCAAATTTTCTGACGGCTGGACGCTGGGCAAACCGGACGCCATCCTGGAACCGGATGAAGCATACACTCTGGCGGCGGAAGGGCCGGACCTTTACCGTTGTTTTGTCATTCCAACAAAACTCACCGAAGACCATTACATTGCCGCGATGGAAGTGCGGCCGGGCAACCGGAAAGTGGTGCATCATGTCATCGTGCATTTCGACACAACAGGACGAGCGCGCGAATTGGACACCGCCGACCCCGGTCCGGGTTATACTTCTTTTGGCGGGGTGGGCTTTAAATCGGGAGGGATGATTGGCGGCTGGGCTCCCGGAAATTTTCCAAGTTTTTTGCCCGAAGGCATTGGCCGTCTCCTGCCCAAGAACGCGGATCTGGTCGTGCAAGTTCATTATCATCGTTCGGGCAAAGTGGAAACCGACCGCACCACCGTGGCCTTGTATTTTGCCAAGGGCCCGGTCGATAAGCGCATACGAGCGCTTCCGCTGGCGAAACTGGCTTTGCGCATTCCGGCCGGGGACTCAAATTATGTAGTACACGCCAGTATGCCGGTACGGTTCAATGTGACGCTTTATCGTGTGATGCCGCACATGCACTTGCTGGGCCGGGACATGAAACTCACTGCCACCCTCCCCGACGGAACTGTGGTGCCGCTGGTACATGTGCAAAATTGGGATTTCAACTGGCAGACCGGTTACGATTTAAAAACGCCGCTGCACCTTCCGGCGGGATCGCGCGTGGACATGGAAGCCCGCTATGATAATTCATCGGGCAATCCGCTGAATCCCAACAACCCGCCCCGTTTGGTGACATGGGGCGAACAAACCACCGATGAGATGTGCCTGGCGTTTTTGAGCTTTACGCTTGACAGGGAACACTTAAGCCAGGGCATCGGGCTTCGCAAAGCCCAATTGCCGTGAGCAACGAAAACTCCGACTATTTCACCAGCCAGCGGCGTGAAATCGAGGAACAGGGATTTATTACGGACGAACTTCTGGCGACTGACGCGGATTGCCCCGTCTTCGGCATTAATCTGGCTTGCGCGTATCCCTTTCCGACGAGTGTGGAAGGACCCTATGCTGCCATGGCCGCTCGCCTGGCGAAGTTAGATGACGGGGTTTACGTGTATCCCATTTGGGAGACGCACATCACGATCGTCACCTTTCTCAATTTTAGTTTGCATCGGCGTCCAGCGCCCGAACGGCTGGAAGAACTTCGCTCCTGCATTGGCCCGATCGGCGCGTTGATGCGTTCTTTGTTTGACACGGAAGCGATTGACGCTTTCCGTCTGGAATTTCAACCGCCGGTGCTTCTGCGCAAAGCGGTCATCCTGCCCGTGACCAATCCCTCCGGAGAAATTGCGCGGCTGCGGTGGCGAGTCAGTCAACTATTGGAGGACAAAAAACAACTGCACGAGAAACTTTTGCGCGGCGGCTTGAACGTTCCAGGGATCATTCATAGCACGATCATGCGCTTTACGAAAGCACCGCGGGATTTGCCTGGTTTTACCGCCGGATTTGATGCCGTTGCCGCGGCCACGGAGCCATTTGTGATGACCGCGCGGGAAATTCTCCTCACTGTTGAAACCAAGCCTTATATGCGGGCAGGCGAGATCGTGCAGCGTTTTGCGCTCGGCGGCGCGCAACGCAGCCCGTAGGGCTTTTGGTTTAATCCCAGTTCGGCAGATAAACCGTCCCGCTGGTGGTAGTGCCGCCAGAGCTTTGCACTACGGCTTGAATCGTGTAAGTTGCGCCCGGTTTGGTTTCAGGCAGATGAAGGACGTAGAGCGTAAAGATCGGGATGAAGGGCTCCGTGGCCTGATAGGTCGAAGTCGGTTCGGCCAGTCCGGTGTGGGTGTCAATATCAACTTGAACGCCGTTGACCAGGAGCGCCACGGAAGTGATGGAAAGATTTGCCCCGCTCGTATACCAGAAGCTCACATCAATTTCTCCCGCCGCCGTCACATTGGTCGTGATGTTCCAAGTCATGGTCGTGGGCGAGGCTGAAACCGTCGGGCCCCATGCGCCGATAGCCGGAATGGACTCATGATCGTAATTGAGCCCCATTTGCGCGAAACGCTGCTCTTGCACGGCCAGCCGGCTGGTGAAGCTGGTGTAATTATGCAAGGCTGCTGGAGTCCACGTCACTTCTGCCATGGCCGTTTCCCGCGGGAACATTTTGAACATGACATTCCTGAATGAGGGCACGTATTCGCCCCACAAATTGCATTGCGCGCCGAGGATGTTATTGGTGTAGGCCGTGGGCAAACTGGATGGGATCGGATTGAATGCATAAACCGAACTGACCGACAAATAAGACGGGGTGCCACCCACGACAAACGGCGGCTCCATAGGAAGACTGCCGCTGCCGGTGCCCTCAACATAATTGATGTAACAAGTGCTGTCCGGCGACATGACCACGGGCAAGCCGGCCTCGGCGACCGCCGCGGCCTGGCTCGAACTTCCCGTTTCCCAATCCATAAGCGCCGCATTGGGAACGACTCCGCCATTCTCATATTCAGTCCAACCCATCATCATGTGCCCTTTGGACTGGATAAAACTGGAGAGATTGGTGGAAAGCCAATTCTGATACTTGACAATGGAAGCGTTGCCGCTGGGCGCGCTGCCAAAAATGGCCTCATAATTTGTCACGTCCGCGTTATAACTGTTCCAGTGCGTGTCGCCGCTTGATATCACTTCGTCACCGCCGCAATGAATATATTTGCCCGGAAAAATAGCCATGGTCTCAGCCAGCGCGTCTTTTAGAAAGGCCATCGTTCCCGGCGCTCCCAAGCTATAGAGATCAATGCCGTACAGCGATTGAATCCCATAATAATCCATGGTGTAATTACCAGACTCGCCCGTGCTGAATTGCCCATACGAATACAGGCCGGCGTCTGAGTGGCAGGGCATTTCAATTTCCGGCACGACGGTAATGTGCCGCTCCGCCGCATAAGCCACGATCTCTCGAGCGTCGGCTTGAGTATAAAAGCCGCCATATTGTCCGCTGACATTGCTTGCGGTGGTGGACCTTGGTGGCAAGTCGTAGTCGATGCCGTTCCGCCACGCGCCCAAGGTGGTTAGATTTGGATAATTGGTGATTTGCAAGCGCCAGCCCTGGTCATCCACCAAGTGCCAGTGAAAGGTGTTCAATTTATGCATGGCCATGGCGTCCAAAACCTGCTTGACCTCCTGCTTGTTGAAGAAGTGCCGCGCCACATCCAGCATCACGCCGCGCCATGAAAATTGTGGGTAGTCCTCGATATACACGCACGGCGCAGCCCACGGCACATCTGAGACAATATAGGGCGAATAAATTTGCGGCGGCAGCAATTGCAGCAATGATTGCACGCCGTAGAACGTCCCGCCTTGCGCCGGTGCGCGGATCACCACCGAGTCGGGCGCAACGGTCAGTTCGTAACCTTCCGCACTCAGGCTGGAGATGGCGTTGGAAGTGGTGATTAAAATCGATTCTTTGACGGCGTTGGTTGCTGTACTCGTCACAACCTGGAATTGATATCCGGTGGATTTAAACAGCGCCGCCGCCAGATATTGGCCCGTCTGTCGTGACGCGACATCAACGAGAATTTTCATCAAGGCATGGGTAGGAGAGCGCGCGGCCGGCTGCGGAGGACAAAGAATAAAAACGCCGGGGCGGCTTTGCAGGGTAACGGGCAAAGGAATGATGTTGGGTGTGCTGGCTGTCACAGGAGCGATGCCTGGCGTTACCGTGACGGTCCGTTGGGCGCTGGCGGAATTTCCGCCTGAATTAGTAGCCGTATAGGTAAGAATATAAGTGCCGGTCACGTTCACGTTGACACTGCCGTTGGTTGTCACCGGCAGGCTTCCGGCGCAAGCGTCCATGGCCGTCGCTCCTTGATCGACGTATGAAGTGCCTTGAACCACGCTGACCACCGTGCTGCCGATGACTGTTACGATTGGTGTCGTCGAATCGTTCACGGTGAGTGTCGCGACACTGCTCGTGACACTGTTGAAGGAGTTAGTTATGACGACCGTGTAGGTGCCTGCTTGCGAAGGCACCGTACTGTTCAAGGTTAGATTCGCGGTGGTGGAACCGGAAATCGCGGTTCCGTTGGAAAGAGCAAACGCGCCATCGTACCATTGATAACCGAGCGGCACTCCACCATACGCCACAACGCTCAAAACCGTCGACGACGTGCATTGCACAATCTGATTGGACGGCTGCTGCGAGATGACCGGCGGCCCGTTGGTGGGAAGAATAATCACCGTGCGGGTATTGGTGGCAGAATTGCCACTAGGATCGGTGGCTATGTAGGTCAGATAATTCGTGCCGCCCACGTTAACATTGACGCTTCCATTGGTTGTCACTGGCACGCTACCCGCGCACGTGTCAGTGGCAGTCGCGCCCGGATCATTGAAGGGCGTGCCCTGTAGAAGATTTGTCGTCGCGCTGCCGTTCAATGTCACCACTGGCGGGATCGTATCAATCACGGTCAATACTGCAACCGTACTGGTCACACTGTTCAATACGTTGGTAACGACGACTGTGTAGCTCCTGCCGGATTCCGACAGGGACACGGCGTTCAAGGTCAGCGTTGAATTAGTCGCGCTACCGATGGCTCCCTTGCCAGCCAAATACCACTGATAACTGAGCGACCCGCCGGAAGCGCCAACGGAAAAAGTGGCGTTGCTGGAGCATTGCACCGTTTCGTTGGTGGGCTGGGTTTGAATGGTGGCGGTCGCAGCGGAAACAGCGGTCATGCTGAAACCGCCATTGGTGAAGGTTGAGTCGTTGCTAGTAGTGCAGGTGGTGGTTAATCCCAGCGAGAAAATCCGCAAATAATCCGAACTAACACTCGTCACATAAATATTGTCCGCCGCATCCCAGGTGGAGGCCCAACAGGTAATGCCGCTGTTGGTGGTAACGGGCGAATTGGTGGTGAGGGTGGTAATATCCGGCACGCCATTGGTCAACGCCATGAGCAGGAAAGTCGTGTTGGTGGACCCTTGAATCAACACGTACTTGTCATCGGGAGATACGGAGATTGAAGTGTTGGCAAAATCGAGGTGATCGATCGCAGAATCATTGAAATATGTTTTGCTGATCGTCTTTGAATCCCAAAGAACTTTTGTGCCGGTGCTGTCGAGTACACAAACGTTGGTCACACCTTCGGCTGGGTTGTAGCGATACGCGGTTACAAAATATTTTCCGTCGGGAGCAATCTGGACATCCATCGTAACCGTATTGACAGTGGCATATGAGATTGGATTTGTAACGACGGTGGGGAAGCTTTTCCACGGCAACGGCCCGGCGCCGATATTGTATTGGTAAATGTTTTGGTAGCCAGAGGAGGTGGATAAAAATGTTCCAGGCGGATTGGCCAGGTTCAAGTCCCACATCGTCAACGCCAGTTTCAGGTTGCCAGCCGCCAATGAACCGGTGACGTTGGGTGTGCCGATGGCGCGGCCGAAGTTGGTGCCGCTGGTCAAACCGTTTGTGCTTGGATTGGCCAGCCCAAAAATATTGGCGGCTGCAACCAGATTCGCATCAATGCGCCAAACCCCACCGATGTTATCAGGCCCCGCATCGCCGACATAAAGCGCGTCATCCGGTCCCACGCACAATTTCATCGGAGAATGGTAGGCGCTGTCCCCAAAAGTCATCCCGGAAGTCGCCGCGATATTCCCCTGGCCGAGGCAATCCTCCGAAGCCGCGTCCATGGCGTAAATGCCCTTGGTTGTGCTGCGATTGTTGCCGATGATGGCCTGATCGTTGCCCACATAAATTCGCCCAAAATTGCCGCTCCTGGCATTGGTATTTACAGCAATCCCCTCAGGTGCTCCAAAGCTGTTGTGAATGTTGGCGTCGCTGCTGATCTGGTTGATCGCGTTCGACCCTACTTTATAAACGACAATTGAAAAATTAGTATGGCCCGCGAAACTGAAGGTGTTGGTGCCAACGACCGGCGCCGCTCCGAGGTCGTTGGTCAGTGTGCGGTTATCAAAGAGGAGCTTTACGTCGGTGGCGGCTTCGTTGAGCACCCACGAAACAGTTCCGCTATTGTTGGTGATCCCCGAAGCATAGGGGTGAGCGCCGGCATCAATGGCCAATAATATGCCAAGGCAAACTGCCAGCAAAAAAGAGCATCTAGTTTTCATGATCTCACGGATGCTCCCTTAACAAAAGTCGCCCCCTGCCCTTTTTTGACAAAACTGCGCCAGCCATTAAATGGAGCATTCCAATTAACCATACAAACGATGATGCTGTCAATGCCAACTGCGCAAAAAACGGCTGGAGTTGGCGAAGTTCTCCTTCAAAATCGAACGATGATTATTGCGCGCGCCACCGGAAAACGCGAACGACGCACCGTTCGTCTGCTTGTATTAATTTTGTGTTTCTTTGGAGGTCTGGCGGGCCACTGTGCCGCGTTACGGGTGTACGATTTGAAGTGCGATTATCAAACCGATCCACTCGGAATCGACGCCTTCAAACCAGCCCTGAGTTGGAAGTTGGACTCGTCGGAGCGCGGCCAGAGTCAGACAGCTTACCAAATCGTCGCCGCGACCACCCTGGCCAAACTGACAAAAGGCGAGGGAGACTTGTGGGACAGCGGCAAAATCAATTCGAACCAGTCGGTGAGCGTGCCTTACGGCGGCGAACCGTTGCATTCCGGCGAACGGGTTTATTGGAATGTCCGGGCGTGGGATCGGGATGGAAAACCCTATTCCTGCGCGCAAGCCGCGTGCTGGGAAATGGCCTTGCTGGAGCCGACGGATTGGCGTGCCGTCTGGATCACGCGCCCCCGTGATGAACCGATCACCGCAAACAAGATGTTTGACAACGATCCCGCGCCGTTGTTTCGAAAAGAAGTTGTCCTCGAAAAGAAGGTGCGGCGCGCTCGGGCCTATGTCAGCGGCCTTGGTTATTACGAGTTGTATTTGAATGGCAGCCGGGTCGGGGATCACATGCTGGATCCGGGCTGGACCACGTATTCAAAACGGGCGCTGTATTCCACCTACGATGTCACGGAACAGATGAAGCGCGGCCGCAATGTCGTGGGCGTAATTCTGGGCAACGGCTGGTTCAATCCGTTGCCTTTGAAAATGTGGGGATCCTTGAATCTACGAGAGCATCTGATGGTGGGGCAGCCCCGCGTTTGTTTGGAACTCTTGGTTGATTATACCGATGGCAGCGCCGAAATGATCGGCACCGATGAAAGTTGGAAGGTCGGATCAGGACCAATTTTGCGCAACAGCGTTTATCTGGGTGAGCTTTATGATGCCCGGCAGGAACAACCGGGATGGAACCAAGCGGGGTTCGATGATTCCGGGTGGAAGCATGCCGTGATCGCCAACGAACCCATTGGCCCGCTCCGGGCACAAGACATGCCGCCGATTCGCATCACACGCATCCTAAAGCCGGTGAAATTGAGCGAACAGCGACCGGGCGTTTATATTTTTGATTTCGGGCAAAATTTTGCTGGATGGGCCCGACTGCATGTGCAAGGCCCCGCCGGTACGGACGTGAAAATGCGTTACGGCGAACTGCTGTATGCGGACGGCACGCTGAACGGCATGACATCTGTTTGCGGCCAAATCAAGGGAGGCGGAGCGGCTTATCGCTACAATGGCGACGGCCCGCCAAAAACCGCGTGGCAGTTGGATGAATACATTCTCAAGGGCGCGGGCCGGGAAGTTTATTGCCCGCGATTTACCTTCCACGGTTTTCGTTATGTTGAGATCTCCGGCCTTCCGCAACGGCCGGTCTTGGAAGACGTCGAGGGATTGCGCCTGAATTCCGATGTTACGCCCGCGGGTTCTTTTTCGTGTTCGAACGAAGAATTCAATCGCATTCAGCAAATGGTTTTGTGGACCGAGTTGAGCAATCTGTTCAGTGTGGAATCAGACTGTCCGCATCGCGAGAAATTCGGCTACGGCGGCGACATGGTGGCCGCAAGCGAGGCGGCGATTTTTAATTTTGATATGGAACGATTTTACGCAAAAGCCGTGCAGGACCTGGATGATGCTGCCCGGTCCAACGGCGGCTTTACGGAAACCGCGCCTTTCGTCGGGGTGAGCGACGAAGGGCTGGGCGGAGGCAGCGGCCCCATCGGCTGGGGAACAGCGCAACCGTTTTTGCAATGGAAACTGTATCAATACTACGGCGATCGGGATTTGCTGGCCAGCCGATACCCGGCGACAAAACGCTGGCTCGATTTTTTGCAAACCTGCGCGCACGACGACCTGTTGGACAACGGCATCAGCGATCACGAAAGCCTGGCGCCGAAACCACGGGCCTTGACCGGAACGGCCTTCTATTATTTAAACACGCGGCTGTTTGCCAATATCGCTCGCGCTCTTGGCCAGGAAACGGACGCAACCGAGGCCGACGCTCTGGCGGAAAAGATCAAGACGGCCTTCAACCGGAAATTTCTCAATCCCGGATCCGGCACTTATGACACAGGCACGCAAGCCTGTCAGGCATTTGCCCTCTACATGGGCTTGGTGCCAGACGAGGAGCAGACCCGCGCGATAGAGGTTCTGGCACACGATATTGTTGACCTCCATCAGGGGCATCTGAGCACCGGAATTTTTGGAACCAAATACATGCTCAATTCGTTGACCGACTTTGGACGGGCTGACCTCGCTGGCGAGATTGTAAATCAGCGCACCTTTCCCGGTTGGGGATACATGCTCGAAAATGGAGCCACCACGCTCTGGGAACACTGGGCCTTGAGTGACAACACTTACTCGCACAATCATCCCATGTTCGGATCCGTCAGCGAATGGTTTTATAAGGGTTTAGGTGGCATTAATCCCGCGCCCGACTCGGTTGGTTTCGACAAAATCCTGATCAAGCCCCAGCCCATCGCCGATTTAAATTGGGTCAAGGCAAGTTACGAATCCGTGCGTGGAAAAATTGTCAGCGACTGGAAGAAAAACGGCGATACGTTCAAACTGCTGGTCCGTGTTCCGGTGGGCTCGACAGCGACGATTTGGGTGCCGGCGAGGGATGAATCCTCCATTACGGAAGGAGCCACGCCAGCGGCCCAAGCTGGCGGTGTTCGGCTCGTGCGGATGGAAAATGGCCGGGCGATTATGGCCGTCGGTTCAGGCGAATATCAGTTCACCTCCAGGCTTCCATAGGCAATGATGGCCATTTTCTACGCGTAAGGAGGCACCGATTACAAAAAGAGTTTAAAATAGTTCTGCCGTTTTGTAATATCTATGATACAATGATAACTAACAAATATGTAAATGAAGTCTTTTGCTAAAGCTAAAACAACGCCCAGTCAAACCAACCCAACAGCGAGAAACTTGTGCCAAACAACGGATAAGCTATTGGAGGCAAGCGAGATAGAACATGAAACGGACGCGGAGTCCAGTCTGGAAGAGTCAGGCTGGGTCAAGGTGAATCAGACCGATATTATCAGTCCCATCAGTCCCATGGCTCCATCTGCCCAGCAGAGGATTCCAAGCACAGGGGAGCAGATTCTGCCCGCGGGGGTCATAAATTGCTTGGTTGCTGGCGGGCGCATCTTTATAGTTCCGGCTTATGGTTCATGTCGGCATTGGGTATGACGTGCATCCCTTGGTGGCGGCCCGCAAGCTTGTGTTGGGTGGCGTGGAAATTCCCCACTCCACCGGACTGGAAGGGCATTCGGATGCGGATGTCCTCATGCATGCCATCTGCGACGCCATTCTGGGCGCGCTGGGTGAAGGCGATATTGGGGAGTTCTTCCCCAATACCGACCCGCGCTGGCGCGGGGCGGCGAGCAAACTTTTTTTGCAGGAGGCGGCGCGGCAGGTTATATTTCGCAACGGCAGGATTATCAACATTGATGCCACCATTGTTGCGCAGCAACCTAAAGTGATGCCACATGCGCCAAAAATGAAAATGAATATCGCGGAAGCGTTGGGTATTCAGTTGAGGCGGGTCGGAATCAAGGCTACGACCAATGAGCGCCTGGGTTTTATCGGACGGGAAGAAGGCATTGCGGCCATGGCCGTGGCAGGAATCGATTTACCGGAAGGAGATTGATGCCGAAAGCAGAAATAAGCTGGAAACGCACGACGCCCGAAGGCGATACCGTCCAGTGCTACGCCCAGCATGTCGGCAAACAGTGGATTTTTTATCGGCGTGAAAAGCGGTTCGATAACTGGGCGGAAGTGGAATGTCCTCCTTTGGAAGATTGGCTGGCATTGCTGGATTCGGTGCAGCGGCGCATCAATCGCCAGTTGCTGCGCCCCGAAGAGGAAGTGCGCTTGCGGAAAATCATTCTGGAACTATTTCCAGGAACAGAGAAAGTGAGACTTGAACAAAGTAAGCAATTTGGTTAACCAGACTGCGACTTGAACATGAAACGAAGCCCGGTCATCTTAATCACCCCCAGCACGGCGAGCCAGGGCGCGGAGTTCGCCGATTCGTCCATCAGCTTGTCCAATCGGTACACCGATGCCCTCATCGCGGCCGGCGCGCTGCCCCAGATTTTTCCCGCGACCACCTCGCACGCCGTCATCGCCGAGGCCGTGCAACGCTGCGATGGCGTCCTGTTGACCGGCGGCGATGATATCGATCCAAAACTCTATGCAAAGGATTTGCCCGACGAATTAGCCAAAACCGTCGGTCCGTTGGAACCGGATAGGGATGTCTGGGAAAAGGACGTGATTGTTGAAGTATTTGCGCAGCGCAAGCCGTTGTTTGGCATTTGCCGTGGCCACCAAATGCTGAATGTGGCGTTGGGCGGGACGCTGGTGGTCGATATCGCCACGCAACTTCCTAACACATTGAATCACAGACAGATGGATCGTAAAACGGAACAGGTCCATGATGTTAAAGTTGTCCCGGATTCGCTCCTGGCGAGGCTGGCTGGCCGGGAGAGTTTTGGGGTCAACAGCACGCATCATCAAGCCATCGGCCAGTTGGCGCCACAGTTGCGGACCGTGGCACAGAGTTCCGATGGAGTGATCGAGGCGGTTGAATTGAAGGAGCCGGGGCAGGGGCCGTTTCTATTGACGGTGCAATTCCACCCGGAACGTTTAATTGACAAGAGCGCGGTTTTCCGGCAATTGTTTAATGGATTCGTCGAAGCTTGCGCCCGCTGGCGCGAGAAAAAAATATGAAAGCTAAGATCATGATCGTGGACGACACCGAAGCGGTGCGAGAATTGATCGGAACGATTCTGCAACGCGCCGGTTATGAACCGCTGCCAAAGGCCAACGCCACCGAATTGCTGGCCTCGTTCGCCGAGGCGCAACCGGATGTCGTGTTGCTGGATTTGGGATTGCCGGATGGCGACGGCATGGAATTGCTGCCGAAAATCAAAAAGCAGTGGCCGGACACGGAAGTCATCATGCTGACCGGGAACGCGACTTATGACAAGGCGGTGGAAGCGACCAAACTGGGCGCATATCATTTCCAAGCAAAACCGTTCGATCAAAAGATACTGCTGCTGTCGGTCGAGCGCGCGCTGGATCATCGGCGCTTGAATCAGGAAGCCAGTTCGTTGCGCGAAGCGGTGGTGAATACGGGCGGCGGCACGTCGCGGATTTTTCAAAGCCCCGCCATGAAGGCGATCGTGCGCACCATCGAACGCGTCGCCCCTAGTGATGTTTCCATTCTCATCACCGGCGAGAGCGGCACGGGCAAGGAAGTCATCGCGGATTTGATCCACACCTTGAGCCCGCGCAGCAAAGGGCCCTTGATAAAAATCAATTGCGCCGCGCTGCCCCGCGAATTGATCGAAAGCGAGTTGTTCGGATCGATCAAAGGGTCGTTCACCGGGTCAACTTCGGATCGGGAAGGATTGTTTCGCCTGGCCGAAGGGGGCACGCTGTTGCTGGACGAGCTTTCGGAAATGCCTATTGACACGCAAAGCAAACTGCTGCGCGTCCTGCAGGAAAAGGAAGTGCGGCCGGTCGGCGGCAGAACCAGTTACAAGACCGATTGCCGCATCATCGCGGCGACCAACCGGCCCACCGACGAGGCGATTAAAGCCGGCAAGCTGCGCGAGGACCTCTTTTATCGCATTAGCGCCATTACCGTCCATTTGCCGCCGTTGCGCGACCGGCGGGAGGATATTTTGCCGCTGGCCACGGCCTTTTTGAAGCGGTTCGATGCCCAGGCGGGCCGGAACATCAGCGGGTTCTCGGATGGCGCCAGCACGGCGTTGCGAACATTTGACTGGCCGGGCAACGTCCGGCAATTGCAGAACGAAATTCAACGCGCCGTCCTGATGTGCGAAGGCAATACGGTCGAGGAAAAAGATCTGTCAATCATGGCGGTGGCGAGTTCGCCAGACAACCCGGACCTGACGTTGATGGAAGCGATGGAGCGCAACACCATTTTGCAAATGCTCAAAGACACCAACGGCAACAAGTTGGAAACGGCCAAGCGCCTGGGCATCGGACGCCAGACCCTCTATAATAAGATCAAGATGTACAGCATCGATGCGTAGGGCGTTCACTTATCCCTCTCGCTTATCCTCCGCATTCGTGCCATAATGTGTTCATGCTAAATCGCCCGAAATTGCCTAAAACGTCCGAACTCAAAACAGGAGATTTGGCTGCCAGCCGCTCTCGCACCAATCAATTCTCCGATCAACGCCGCAGGGACATGGCCACGCGCTCAACTTTGTCCCGTTTGCGCAACCGCAAATCGAATTTGAAGTGATGACTGAAGCCAAGACCGGCCCGCTGTTGGATTGGTTGCTGCGCAAATTTCCCGATACGCCGAAGAACCGGGCCAAGCAATGGGTACTGGCGGGACGTGTCCGCGTCAACGGCGTTGTGATCCGCAAGCCCCATCAGACTATGGCGGACCCGGGCGAAGCATTGGAACTTGGCGACCGGCGCGTCACTACTCTGGACTGCGGTTCAGGGTGGCAGATTCATCCGCGGGTTTCGTTGCTTTATTTGGATTCCGCTTTGGCCGTTGTCAACAAAGGGCCCGGTCTGATCTCTGTGCCGGCCTCGAATTGCGATCTTTCCGCGCTCAGCATCCTGGCCGATTTCCTGGCGGGTAAACTGAAAGCGCAAGACCGGGGCGTTGCCGGGAAGTCGTTGCCGCCCGCTTATCGCCGGCTTGAGCCGATGCCGGTTCATCGACTGGATCAATACACCAGCGGTGTCTTTTGCATGGCCACCAACGCCGCTGCGCGCCATAATCTCATCGAGCAGTTGCAAGCGCGCACCATGAAGCGGGAATATGTGGCTTTTGTGGAAGGCCGCGCGCGAGCGCCCAAAGGCACATGGCGGCAATGGCTGCAATTGAGCCGGGACGAACTGCGCCAGCAGGTTCTTTCCGAGTCTCAAGCAAAAGCCGCCGGATCCGAAGCCCGCGAGGCCATCACGCACTACGAAGTCATCGCTGAATACCCGCTCGCTGACGGCAAGGGCTTCGTCACCAAATTACGGCTCCGCCTGGAAAGCGGCCGCAAACATCAAATCCGCGTCCAAGCCGCGCACGCCGGACTGCCCTTGATCGGCGATCGCACCTACAACCCCGGCTATCGCGGCCACGAGCCTGTCGGCACCTCCATTGATTTCCCACGGCAAGCCTTGCACGCTGAAGTGCTCGACCTCGAACATCCTGGGCACTCGGGCAAGCGCATGACGTGGAAGGCCGAACTTCCCAAAGACCTTCGCCAGCTCGAAAACGATCTGCGCGCCTTGCGACTCTAAACTTTGCCAATCCACTTCCGCTCTTCCCATACTGCTCGCAGGGAAACCAGGTTGCGGGGGTCGAGAATGTTTTTCGCCGCCGCGCCCAGCCGGCCTTTCTTTAAATTCTGCCAGGCATCGCTCACGCTGATTGCCACAAATTGAAGGACGCTGGGGTCGCGGTAACAGTCAATCATGCATTTGGTGCACCCGTCCCGGATCAATTTGCTTTCGTCGAAATCATAGATGCGGCACATCGGCTTGTCCCAAGCGTGACAGCGGTAAAGGTCAAGGTTCCAATCCAGGTAAAAATATTTGTGGCCACCGAGGCAGCCGAAACGTTCCGGTTCCCGGCGCAAGTGCCGTTGCATTTCCGTCAGCGATTCGACCGGGTTCACCACCGGATAGTCGCTGCGCATTTTCAACCGCTTTATTTTCTCGAATACGCCGATCAGTTCGTCTGTCTTATAGTTGACCAACGCCGAATCACTAAAGCCCAGGTAACTCGATGACAAACGCGTCAAAGGATAACTGAACGTGCAACCGGCAAAACCGAGTGACCGCAGGAAATCCGGCAGCTTGTCGTAATCATCGATCAGCCGGCTGGCCGTCACGCTGGCGGTGGTTTGCACGCCAAGTTCGGCGAACACTTCGTTGGCATGTTTGATTTTTTTGCAGACGTCCGGCAAGCCGCGGTTTTTCTCATGCCGCCCCACCTCTTGCGAATCAATCGACATGATGACGCTGCTCAGGCCGTCGGCGGCGAGGCCGCGCATATTCTGCTCGGTCCAGAGCGAGCCATTGGTGCAAACCATGGGATGAATGCCGCGTTCGGCGGCATAGCGCACCATGTCGCGCAGGTTCTTATGAGTCAGCGGCTCGCCTCCGACAAAAAGAAGGTAGCCGATGTGGTTTTTGACCGAAATGTCGATCACGTCGCGGGCTTGATCCAGGGTGACGGTGCGACACTGGCGTGGATCGAACTTGCCGACGGCGAATCCGCAAAAGTCGCATTTGGCGTTGCAGATGTTGGTGATGGCAAACTGCAAATAGCCCGGTCCGCCGTGTGCCAGAATTTTGCCGGCCAATTGCCAGAAGCTTTTCTTCGGTGAGACAACCCGAGCGGGGGACCCCGTAAGAACACCCGGCCCTTTTCCATTTGCGACATTTGCTTCGGCAACGGAGATATCGTTTGCCATTCCATTTTACTTATTTATCGAAAGTCGCATTTTGTCAACCGGGATTTGTAAGGGTTCACATCACAAGAAAAAGAGGAATTCACCTTGCAGACAGAACGGAAGGATTTTCCTAAAATGGATGGCGCAGTAGAGTTAGTTTTCATGGGGCGCCCCGGGTGGGGCGCCTATTTTTTTACCCCGTCGTCGCTTCTGGCACAAATGACCCTGGGAGGTCATTGGGAATCTTCGGGAATTTTTGAAGTTAAACCCTGTTCTTCCAGGTTCTGACTGGATTTTGCGTTGGATAACCGACCTGGTTTTTCAAATTACTTTAGCTGGACACAGGCTGATAAGAGTCGCGGTGACGGCGGCGACCCTTCGCTTCTGTCCGCTCGTGGGTGAATCGCCGAATAGCCCGCATTTGATTATGACGGCATTCACGCGCCCGACGCCGCAAGGCTCGCTTCACAACCACACAAAGAACGGTGAAGATACAAACCCATACGGCCGCGAAAAGCGTCACTATCATAAGTTTAAGAATCAGCAGGTTTGATGCCACGCAACATTGCGCGGATTGTGCGGACAAGAAACCAACTGAAATATAAGCGTCCGACAAAAAGGGAAGTTTGGCCGCAGAAATAGACATTTTACGTGGCATAATCCGATACCGCATGTGGCATAATTTGCTTCTTTGACATGAATCTTCAAACTGCGCGTTGCTTGTGCTTATTTCTGTCATTTAGACGCATTTGGCGAAAATTGTTCTTTTACTCTGCATTGAACCGGGGCAGGGTAAATGTCATTCAGGCGAACGAATGACACGCTTCGGCTTCACACAAGCAATCACCCGTATTTGCCCGTTTTGTGGATTTCTACTGCTCGCTGGCTCCTGCGGCTTGCAGGCCGCGCCGTCTCTCGACGAAGCCATCGCGGCGAAAGAGGATCTCTGGGCCGAGGCCGCGCTGGGTCAGCCGGATGGACCGAGCTACGAGTTCTTCAGTTCGTTGCTGCCGCCATTGCATTACATCAATGCGGATTTCCGTCATTATCCGATTGTGCTGAGTGCTCCCAACGCATCCAAAAAGAGCCGGCTCATTTCCAACGGCAGCGGTATCAATTTACAGGCCAATACCCGCGCCTGGCACGAGCCGGGAACGCCGGTGTTGTTTCGCGTCGGCAACGATGAGCTGGCTTACGGGGAATTTCTAGACCGGCTCAAAGGACCGAAGCTGGCCGAAGGCTACTTGCCCGTTGTGCAATTGGCGTATCACCACGGTATGGGTGATTATGCGCAGGAAACATTTGCCAGCGTCGATCCTGTCTATGCGAGCAATGCGGTCTCGTTTATCCGGTTCAGTTTCAACGCGGACGACACGAAGGACAAGGAAAAGGGCCGCATAGTCGTGCGGATTGAGACGGCCGAATCGCTCAAGGCCGAGCAAGGCCGCATTTTGAATCAGCAGGGAGAGGTTCTGTTATGGTTCGAGGGGCCTTGGAAATGGCAGCCCGCGCGCCATTTGATTGAGTCCAGTTTCACCGATGGGGTCGAGGCGTCCGTGGCAGTGGCGGGCGCGCCTATGTCCGCCGCCGTGCCGTCTCCCTTTACGGCGGGAGGATATGAGGCGCAACGCAAACGCTGCGTTGAGGTCTGGAAGAAGCTTCTGGGCCAGGGCATGAACATTGAAGTGCCGGAACCTTATGTGAACAACGCCTGGCGCGCGCTTATCATCGCGAATTTTTCACTGATCAACGGCAACCGCATATTTTACAGCGCCGGAAACCAATATGAACAGCTCTATGAGCAGGAAGGCAGCGACGCGGCGCTGGCCCTGCTGGCCTACGGGTACGAAGCGGATACGCGCCGGTTGCTTTCGCCTTTGCTGGACTTCACCCGCAAAGGCCTCGAATACCATCAGGCGGGCCATAAGCTCGATGACGTTTGCACCTACTATTGGCAATCTCGCGACGCGGATTTTGTGCGCTCAATTCGACCTCGCTGGCAAAAAGAGGTGGAGCGGCTGGCTAATCATCGTTCCGAAACCAACGGCCTTTATCCGCGCGAACAGTATTGTGGCGATATTCCGACGCCGGTTTTTTCACTGAACTCAAATGCCAAAGGCTGGCGCGCCTTGCGCGATACCGCCGCATTGCTCGACATGTTGGGCAACAACGACGAAGCTGCGCGGTTGCGCAAAATCGCGGCGGATTTCCGCACGAATATTCTGGCGGCGGTAGAGAAGAGTCTCGATCCGAAGCTCGATCCGCCCTTCATCCCAAACGCGCTGTTGGGCGAGGAGAAGCCTTATGACGTCATCACCGGATCGAGGATAGGCGGCTATTGGAATCTGATGGCGAATAATATACTTGGCTCAGAAATTTTCGGCCACGATTCGGAACTTGAGACCGGCATGCTGCGGTATTTCCAGCAGCACGGTGGATTGTGCATGGGCTTGGTGCGGGCGCAGGCGTGGCCGGGTTTTTGGGTCGGCAGCGCGAATTTGAATCCGCTCTATGGATGGTATTATGTTCGGACGCTGTTGCGCCGGGATGAACCCGATCGGGCCCTTGTGAGTTTTTACGGGATGCTGGCCGCGGGATTGTCGCCGGACACTTTCACTTGCGGGGAAGCTTGCGCCCTGGAACCTGTCGACCACTGGGGACGCCAGTTTTACTGCCCACCGAACAGCGCCGGCAACGCCTTTTGGTTGCAAATGCTGCGCAATCTGCTAGTTGAAGATTTGGATCTTGACGAGGACGGACAACCCGACACCCTTCGTTTGCTTTTTGCCACGCCCAAGCGCTGGCTGGCGGACGGTCAGACCATTTTGGTCGAACGCGCGCCCACCGCTTTTGGCCCGGTCTCAATGCGGGTGGAATCGAAGCTGAGCGAAGGCAAGGTGACAGCAACCGTGGATTTGCCGCAGCGAAATCGGCCGCGACAAACCGCGCTGCGTATTCGGGTGCCAGACGGCTGGCGTGTGGCTTCCGCCCAGGCTGAAGGCCGGCAATTGGATGTGGACGAGAGGGGGACGGTGGAACTTTCCGCGCTCAAGGGGAAGGCGGTCATTGAATTCAAAGTAAAACGTCTGTGATAAAGTAATATTATGAGAGTCATTGCTGGGAATCGGATCGCGCTTGCGTTTCTGTCAATTATTGTTGTGCATGGTTTTGCCGGGTGCTCCAGCCAGCCGAGGTCCAACGTCGCCGCGACGGTTGACCCCGGCCGATTGCAAGCAGGCATGGCCGAAATCGACATCACACCGCCCATTGGCTATCGTATGGCGGGATACTTCGACGAACGCCTTTCCACCGCCATGCACGACCCATTGAAAGCCAAGGCCATCGTTTTGCGTCAGGGCCGCCAGCACGTCGCGCTGGTATTTTGTGATTTGGTGGGACTTTCGCTCAACGTCAGCAGCAAAGCCCGCGCCCAAGCCAGCCGGGCTACCGGCATTCCCATTACCAACATCGTCATCGCCGCCACCCACAGCCATACTGGCCCGCTCTTCGATGATGTGCGCCGCGATGATTTTCACCGCGCCGCAATTGCCGAATATGGGCGGGATCCGCAGGAAAAAATTGATTACCCCGCCTTTCTTATCAGCCAGTTGGTCGAGGTGATCGTCAAAGCCACGGCAAACGTGCATCCAGCCGAAGTGGACGCCGGCATCACGACTCAGCCGGGGCTGCCCTTCAACCGCCGTTATTACATGAAGAATGGCAAGGTCGCCACTAATCCGGGCCAGCTTAATACGAACATCGTCGGGCCGGCTGGGCCGGTCGATTCCGACGTAGGCATCCTCCTTGTCAAGAATTCAAAAAGTTCCGAACCGGTTGGGGGACTGACGATTTTCGCCATGCACGCGGACACCACGGGCGGCACCGAATTCAGCGCCGATTATCCCTACGGCATCGAGCAAACATTGCGGAAGGCTTTTGGGAGCAATTACATTTCCGCCTTTGCCGCGGGCACCTGCGGCGATATCAATCACATCGATGTTTCCAGGAAGGAACGGTTCAGGGGTTTCGATGTTGCCCAAAAGCTGGGCGGTAGGATTGGGGCAACGTTTCTGGCCGAGGTTCCTAACCTTAAACGCATCGACCATCCGGCACTGGCCGTCAGGACCTCTACGCTGACGTTGTCTTTCCAAACCGTCAAGCTAAGGGAGATTGCAGAAGCCAGGGTGATCCTCGACCGGCTGCGCGACACGAACATAAATTTCTACGCCAAAGTCGCCGCCGTAAAAGTTGTTGACCTTGCCCAGCGCGGCGCGAACTACCCGGCAGAAATTCAGGCATTCCGCCTGGACAGCGATAACGCCATCGTCTGTGTGCCCGCCGAGATTTTCGTGGAATTTGGCCTGGCCATCAAAGCCGCATCGCCCTTCAAACAAACGATGGTCGTTACCATCTGCAACGACCGTCCGGGCTACGTGCCTACTTTGAAGGGTTTCCAAGAAGGCAGCTACGAAGTGATTAACTCGCGCCTGAAACCCGGCAGCGGCGAGACAATGGTCGAAGCGGCCATCAAATTGCTCAATCAACTTAAGCGCGATTTGTAAAAAACGGCGGTAATGCCGGAGGCGGGACTCGGACAGGTTGGGGCGCTTTCCGCCATTTCTTAAGCCCATCCGCAATGTCTTCGCCACCAGAGGCATGCAGCCTCAAAGCTATCGAACATCCCTATAATCAGGCATTTCCGCCGTTTTGTCAAGACCTGTTATTACGCACCAACAAACCATCAAGTACTCCGCAACTACTCAGCTAAGACTCGCTCACTGGCACTTTCACTGGCACTTTTTTGCCTCGTTTCAACAAGGCGAGAATCGGTTCGCGACGAGCGAACGAGAGTAATATCCGAGGTTTATAGGGGTTTGAGTGAGTACTGACAGAGGACTGAAGGCGAGAGTCGGAATCAACCCTTTTTCAACGCGACTGCGGGGTGAAGATGCCCGTCTTTACGGCGGAATCAACTAAAATAAGTTTAACTGAACCATACTGATTTCAACCGTTTTGGTGTCCGTTGCGGCGATGCCTTTGACGGCTAGCCACAAAGTTCATGTGCAGACTGGCGGATGACAGACACGGGCAAAAATCCCGCCTCCTCCGTCGAAGCGGCTAAGACATTGCTGAAACTGTTGAAAAATTGAGGCTGAATAAATTGGTTTTCGCCGTGGCGGCGGATTATCGTGTTCCACAACTGGAAGGAAACATGCGGCTGGTCAAGTGGCCAAGTTCAGCCGTCAAATTTTCCCCGTCACATGAATGAGAAATCCATATCGGCACGCAGGTTGAAAAAGCCGATTCAAGTTTTGCGACCGGAATTTCCCCTGACGCCCGCGAGTCATGTGTTTCCAGTCATCGCCATGGCGGCCTCGGTCGGAGGCTTGAAAGCTTTATCAGTCATCTTGGGCGGTTTGCCGGCGAACTTTCCAGCCGCCATTGCCATCGTGATGCACCTTGCTCCCGAACATAAGAGTATTCTCGCCGAGATCTTAAATAGTCGCACTCATTTGGTGGTCAAGCAGGCGCATACGGGCGACGTGTTAAATCGTGGGAGCGTTTTTGTCGCCCCGCCCAATCACCACCTTTCTGTGGTCGAAGATGGACGACTTAAACTTTCCTCATCCGCTGCGGAAAAAATTCATTTTGCTCGTCCGTCCGCCGAGCCGCTGTTTGCTTCGGTGGCAGAAATATACAAAAGGCGCGCCATTGCCGTGGTGCTCACCGGTGGCGACGGTGACGGCTCATTCGGGGTGCAAATCATCAAGCAGCGGGGCGGCATAGTCATCGCGCAAGACCGACCCACTTCGCAAGATTTCAGCATGCCGGAGACTTCCATTAAGACCGGTGATGTTGATTTTATCATGCCTTTGAACGCAATCGCTCCCAAGTTAATCGAACTGGTTGGTGCGGACAGAGGATAAAAAATGGCCGGTCGACCGCTGACAGGAAAGCGCACTCGCAAGCCATTAAAAAACCTGTGATGACGCGCTGTTCAACCGGAACCAAAAATGCCATGATTACGCGCAGTAAATAAGCGCATGAAAAGAAAGTCATCATCGTCACACCGACAAAAAGAGACCGTTCCAACTATTCGCCCGGAAACGTCCGCCGCGCCCGCGAGCGCGACGTTTCCCATCGTCGGCATCGGCGCTTCCGCTGGAGGACTCGAAGCCTTGGATCAGTTCTTGGGGCGTGTGCCGACGGGCAGCGGCATGGCATTCGTTATTGTCCAGCACCTCGATCCGACGCGCAAAGGCATCATGTCCGAACTGCTCCAGCGCGTCACGGGCATGAAGGTGATCGAAGTCAGGGACCGGACCACGGTGCAGCCGGACTGCGTCTATGTGATTCCGCCGAACAAGGACATGTCCATCCTGCACGGAGTCCTGCACCTGCTCAAGCCGACCGCGATGCGCGGTATGCGGCTGCCGATTGATTTTTTCCTCCGCTCGCTGGCGCAGGATCAGCAGGAGCACAGCGTGGGCGTGATCCTTTCCGGCATGGGGTCGGACGGCACGCTCGGCTTGCGCGCCATCAAGGAGAAGGCCGGCGTGGTGCTGGTGCAGGAGCCGGCGACGGCCAAATTCGACTCCATGCCGCGCAGCGCGATTGACGCCGGGTTGGCGGATATCGTGGCCCGGGCGGAAGAGTTGCCGGGGAAAATTCTCGCCTATCTGCAACGCACCCCGCTCCTGGCCCGGAGTGAAGAAGTGCTGGATGACAAGGCGCAGAGCGCCCTGGAAAAGGTGGTCATTCTGTTGCGCGCCCACACGGGCAACGACTTTTCTTTTTACAAACGGAACACGCTCTATCGCCGGATTGAGCGCCGCATGGGCATTCACCAGATCAAAAAGATGGCGCTTTATGTCCGCTACTTGCAGGAGAATTCGCAGGAGCTGGACCTGCTGTTCAAGGAATTATTGATCGGCGTGACGAATTTTTTCCGCGACCCCGCCGCTTGGGAGCAGTTGTCCGCAGAAGCCATTCCCGCGTTGCTCGCGAGCCG
>Ga0182024_10000742_pt1 | contig 85148 bp, 86 predicted proteins | sample P32metaG_FD_120480 | JGI IMG/M metagenome (GOLD analysis project Ga0182024, IMG submission 120480) | Permafrost microbial communities from Stordalen Mire, Sweden - P3-2 metaG (Illumina Assembly) | ecosystem: Environmental > Terrestrial > Soil > Wetlands > Permafrost | place: Sweden: Stordalen... | reverse complement strand
GGCGTTGCAGCGGGGTCAGCTGGCGTCGCACCTCGCGCAGCAGGTCCTGGAGGCGCAACAGGTTGCCTTCGGTGGCGACGAGGCGGCGTTCGGCGCGTTCCTTGCGGCGGCGGAACTTCAGGATCCCGGCGGCTTCCTCGACGATCGCTCGCCGCTCGGACGGCGACGCGTTGAGGATGGTGTCGAGCTGGCCCTGGCCGACGATGACGTGCTGTTGGCGGCCGATCCCGCTGTCGGAGAGCAGCTCTTGGATGTCGAGGAGCCGGCAGGGGGCGCCGTTGAGCGCGTAGTCGGATTCGCCGGTGCGGAACAGGGTGCGGGTGATCGTCACCTCGCTGAACTCGATCGGCAGGAGGTGCGCGGTGTTGTCGATGGTGAGCGACACCTCGGAGCGGCCGAGCGCGGCGCGGCTGGGTGTCCCGGCGAAGATGACGTCGTCCATCTTGGCGCCGCGCAGGGTGCGGGGCCCCTGGGCGCCGAGGACCCACGCGACCGCGTCGACGAGGTTCGACTTGCCCGAGCCGTTGGGTCCGACCACGACGGTGACGCCGGGCTCGAAGTCCAGCGTGGTCGTGTCGGCAAAGGACTTGAAGCCCTTCAAGGTGAGCGACTTCAGGAACAAGCGGCCGTCCCTTCTCTTCGCCGGATCGTAGCGACGTCCCCTCGCGCCAAGGAGGAAACCCGGGGCGGAGGCTCGGGGATCAGCGAACCTCGAACCCGGAGGAGCCGAGGAGCGCCTCGTCGCGGGCTTCGACGGCGATCACCCGGGCCCGGAGGGGTCCCTGGCGGCACCAGGCCTCGACCGCCTCGACCGCGGGCCGGTCGCCCTCGAGCACCACCTCGACCCGCCCGTCGGGGAGGTTGTCCACCCAGCCCGCCACGGCGCGGGCGGCGGCCTCGGCCCGGCAGCCCTCCCGGAACCAGACGCCCTGGACGCGTCCCGAGATCCACAGATGCCGGCGCAGACGCTCGGTCACGGCACCGTCCTCAGACCTGGCACGCCTCGCAGAAGAAGGTGGAGCGCCCGCCGACCCGTTCGCGTCGGATGAGGTGCCGGCAGCGGCGGCAGTACTCGCCGTCGCGGGCGTACACCTTGTGGTGGTGCTGGTAGTCGCCGGGGCGGCCGAAGAGGTCGACGTACTGCTCGTCGGCGAGCGACGACCCCCGGTACTTCACCGCGTCCTGGAGGATCTCGACCATGGCCCGGTAGAGGCGGCGGATCTCCTGGGAGGACAGCGAGTCGCTCATGCGGTCCCAGCGCAGTCCGGCGCCCCACAGGATCTCGTCGCTGTAGATATTGCCGATCCCGGCGAGGAGCTTCTGATCCATCAGCAGCGGCTTGAGCTTGGCGTGCCGCTGGGAGATGAGCTGACCGAAATGCTCCCAGGACATCGCGGTCTCGAGCGGATCGAGGCCGAGATGGTTCAGCTCGCTGACCTTGTTGAGGCTGTCGGCTTCGGTCACGAACATCTCGCCGAAGGTGCGGGGATCCACGAAGCGCAGCTGCCCGCCCTGGGTGAACGTCACCACGATGTGGGTGTGCTTGCTTCGGGCTTCTCGGGCGGTCTTGGCTCGCAGCAGCTGGCCGCTCATGCCGAGGTGGATCACGAGCACGTCGTTGCCTTCGAGCCGGCACAGCAGGTACTTGCCGCGGCGCTCCACCCCGGTGATCTTCTTCCCTTCGAGTCGCGCGATGAACTGCTTGCGGTTGTGGTGGCGGCGGACGCTCCGCATGCCATCGACTTCGACGGCTTTGATGCGCTTTCCCACGATCTCACGGTCGAGATCGCGCCGCACCACCTCGACTTCAGGCAGCTCCGGCATCGGAATGTTCCTCTGCGTTGTGGAGGCTTTCCCAGGCGACGGACGCGGCCGCCTGCTCAGCCTGCTTCTTGGAGCGTCCTTCGCCTTCGCCTCGGATCTGGCCGCCGAGGCGCACACTGGCGAAGAAACGCTTGGAATGGTCGGGGCCTTCGGCCCGGACGTGGTAGCGGGGCAGCTGATCGAAGCGTTGGGCGGCCAGCTCTTGGAGGCGGGTCTTGTAGTCCTGGCCGCCGGGGCCGGCGGCCGAGATCCGGATGCGGTCCTCGAGGAGCCGGAGAACCAGCTGCTGCGCGGCCTCCCATCCGCCGTCGAGGTACAGCGCGGCGATGACCGCCTCCATGGCGTCGGCCAGGATCGAGAGCTTTGTCCGACCGCCCGAGCCGTCCTCGCCCTTGCCGAGCACCAGCGCGGGCCCCAGCGCGATGGACGCCGCGAGCTCGGCGAGGACCTCGGCGTTGACGACCGAGGCGCGCAGCTTGGCCAGCTCCCCTTCGGGGAGCTCGGGGTACACGTCGAAGACGTGGACGGTGACGACGAGACCGAGGACGGCGTCGCCGAGGAACTCGAGGCGTTCGTTCGACGACGAGTCGGGATGCTCGGCGCAGTAGGAGCGGTGGATGAGCGCGGCATCGAGCTGGGCCGGGTCGCGGAACGCGTGGCCGAGTGCCGCCTCGAGGCCGGCCCGGGCGTCGTCGCTCATGACGTCGCGCCGTCCGCGGCGGCGAGGCGCACGACGATGTAGTCGACCGCCTCGCGGACGGTGTGGAGGTCGGCGAGGTCCTCGTCGTCGACTCGGAAGCCGACGGTGCGCTCGCCGAGCTCCTCCTCGAGCTCCTCGACGAGCTCGATGAGGGCAAGGGAGTCAGCGTCGAGGTCGTCGGCGAAGCGCGCGTCGAGGGTGACGCGGTCCTCCTCGATCTCGAGGATGGCAGCGAGGCGCTCGCGCACGAGGGTGAGCACCTCGTCGGGTCCGAGAGGGGTGCGTCCGACGTGGGTCTCAGCCGGCACGGGAAACGGCCTCCTGCATCCGGGCGACGACGTCGGACTCGACGCATTCGGCTGCGACTCGCACCGCGTTCTCGATGGCTCGCCCCGAGGACGAGCCGTGGGAGATGACGCAGACGCCGCCGACGCCGAGCAGCACCGCGCCGCCGGTGACTTCGGGGTCATAGATCTCGGCTGCCTCGAGGAGCTTGGGGAGCACGACCTTCGACGCGGCTCGGGCTTCGGGGGTGGCGTCGAGGACGTCGAAGACCAGGCTGGCGAGGGATCGCAGCGCACCCTCGAGGCTCTTGAGAGCGACGTTGCCGGTGAAGCCGTCCGTCACGATCACGTCGGCGCGACCGGCGTGCATGAAGTCGCGTCCCTCGACGTTGCCGACAAAGCCGGGTTCTTCAAGGAGCAGCTCGTGGGTGTGCTTGCGGAGCTCGTCGCCTTTGCCGGCCTCCTCGCCGTTGGACAGCAGCCCGATCGTCGGCGCGTCGATCCCGTAGCGGGCGCTGGCGTAGGCGGCGCCCATGCGGGCGAACTGCACGAGCCGTTCCGCCGAGGGTGCGACGACCGCGCCGGCGTCGACGAGGACTTGGGGATGATCGCCGGGGACGGGGATCGGCACTGCGATCGCGGGGGAGGGGACGCCGCGGAATCGTTTCATGCGCAGCACCGCGGCGGCGGTGATCGCTCCGGTGTTCCCGGCGCTCACCGTGGCGTCGGCGTCGCCGTCGCGCACGGCGCGGGCGCAGACCAGGATCGAGGAGTCGCGTTGCTTGCGGACCGCACTGACCGGCTCGTCGTCCATGGCGATCACGTCGCGGGCGTCGCGGATCTCGACGCGGGAGGGCAGCGGGTCGGGCAGCAGCGGGTGGAGCTCCTCGATCCGGCCGACCAGCAGGACGTGCACGTCGAGGTGCTCCGCTGCGGTGAGCGCGCCGGCGACGATCTCCCGTGGCGCGCGGTCGCCCCCCATCGCGTCCACAGCGACCGTGGGGGGCGGCCCGGCCATGGGTTCAGTCCACCTCGATGCGCCGCTTGCCGCGGTAGTGGCCACAGTTCAGGCACACCCGGTGGGGCAGCTTCACCGCGCCGCAGTTGGGGCACAGGGAGCGCGCCGGCGGATCGAGCTTGCGGTTCGCCGAGCGCCGGGTATGGGTCCGGGCCCGGGGGGTTTTGCGCTTCGGGACAGCCATTCAGGGTCTCCTCGGTTGGATCACAGCTCGAGCTCGGAGAGCGCGGCCCAGCGGGGGTCGGGTGACCCCTGGTCGCCTTCGGCGCCGTCGAGGCCGACGGTCGAGCAGGGCGGCTCACAGTGGGGAGCGAGGGGCAGCTCGAGGAGGACCGTGTCGCGGATGAGCTGGTCGAGGTCGATCTCGTGATCCTCGATCGGGTAGGTCTCGCCGGGCACGGGGTGGGGTTCGAAGAGCTCGTCGACGTGGACCTCGACCGGGCGCGACAGCGCGCCCAGGCAGCGGCTGCAGTCGGCTTGCCAGGTGGCGGTGACCGCACCCCGGACCACGATTCCCTCCGAGATTCTTTCCAGGTTGAGGTCGACCGCCACGGGGTCGACTACGACGGCCGTCGAGTTGGCGAGGCCCTCGACCGGCTCGGCGAGCCGGACGGTTCGCCGGGCCCCTGCGTGGCTGAGCAGGTCGGCGACGTCAATGCGGAATCGGGACATTCGTGCCTCGACGGAGGTGGGACGCGAGGATACCAGCGCGGGCGTCCGCCCTCCGGTGAGCGATTCGCACAGTTTTGGGGGTTTTAGGTGTCGTCTTGGTCGAAGACCGGGACTTCGTCGGGGTCGTCGGTCTCCTCGGCTTCGGGCAGATCGACTTGGAGCTGCTCGCGGCCTTTGCGGACGCCGGTCATGGTCTTGTCGAGGAGCGTCTCGAGGGCGGCGAGGCGCTGGTCCACGTAGTCCTCGGCGGCGTGGTGGAGGCGGCGTCCCTCGGCTTCGGCGTCGGTGATGATCTGCTGGGCGCTTTTGCGAGCCTCTCGGACGATGTCGCTGCGCTCGACCATGCGCTCGGCCTGCACCCGGGCGGCTTGGACGAGCTCGTCGGCCTCCCGGCGGGCGGTGTCGAGGTACTCGTCGCGTTCTTTGAGCAGCCAGCGGGCGTGGCGCAGCTCGGCGGGGATCCCGGCCAGGGCTTGGCTGATCAGTTCGAGGGCCTCGTCGCGGTTGACGAGCACCGACGCCGACATCGGCATGGTGCGGGCCGTCTCGACCATGTCGCGCAGATGGTCGAGGAGGCCCTCGAGGTGCTGGCCTTCGGCTTCGCTCATCCCGTCCCGCCGCCGAAGCGCTCGGCGAGGCGCTTGGCGACCAGCGGGGGGACCATGCTCGACACGTCGCCGCCGTAGCGGGCCACCTCGCGCACCAGGCTCGAGGAGAGGAACGAGTACCCGGGGCTGGTGGAGATGAAGAACGTGTCGATTCCGGAGAGGCTCTGGTTCATCTGGGCCATCTGGAGCTCGTAGTCGAAGTCCGACACCGCCCGAAGGCCCTTCACGATCGCTTCGGCGCCGTGGTCCTTCGCGAAGTCGACGAGCAGGCCTTTGAAGAACTCGATCTTGATGTTGGACAGGTGCGCGGTGACCTCGTGGAGCATCTCTTGACGCTCGGCGAGCGTGAACAGCGACTGGGATTTTTGGGGGTTGCGGATCACGGCCACGATGACATCCTCGAAGTGGCGCGCGGTGCGCTCGATGATGTCGAGATGTCCGTTCGTCACCGGGTCGAAAGACCCTGGGCAGAGCGCGGTGGCCACGCGTTGCCTCCTCAGGCGCCGAGGACCGATCCGAGCGTGGTGACGAGCGTATCGCCGTACCTCCGGCGCGACCGGACCGCGAAGCCGGCGCCGGGCTCGGGGGGCGCCCCGGCGGGGGTTTCGAGGACGACCCGAGCGTCGGCGCCGAGCCATCCCGGGCGGGCGAGGCCGTCGAGCACGACCGGGACCTCGAGCGCCGCGCCGTCATAGGGCGGGTCGACGAGCACCAGGTCGAAGGGCGCCTCGGTCGGCGCGGGGCGGGCGAGGAGCGCGGCGACGGTGCCGCGCTGGACGCGGGCTCGGGGGCCGAGGCCGGTGGCGGTGAGGTTGGCTCGGCACGCCTCGAGGGCGGCGCGGTCGTCGTCGACGAGGACGGCCCTTGCGGCCCCGCGGGAGAGTGCCTCCAGGGCCAGGGCTCCGCTGCCCGCGTAGAGGTCGAGGACGGCGGCGTCGACGACGTGGCCGCCGAGGGCGGAGAAGATCGCCTCCCGGACCCGCTCGGTGGTGGGTCGGGCGTCGGGGGGTGCGACGAGGCGGCGCCCGCCGGCCTCGCCGGCGATGACTCGGAGTCGGGGGCGCGCCACCGCTCAGCTCTTGAAGAGGAAGTCGGCCGCGTCGTCGGGGTAGAGATCCTCGAACTCGTCGCGGAGCTGGGCATGCTCGGCGAGGTCGGGGTCGCCGTCGAGCAATGCTTCGGCGAGGGCGCGGGCCTCGACGACGGTCGGTTCGTCACGGGGCAGCCGGCCGAGTCGGAGGTCGCTGACCCCGGACTGGCGTTCCCCGAACACCGCGCCGGCGCCGCGGATCTCGAGGTCACGCTCGGCGAGCTCGAAGCCGTCGGTGGTGTCGCGCATCGCCTCGAGGCGGGCTTGCCCCTCGGGGGTCGACGGGTCGGCGAGCAGGAAGCACCACGACGGGTGCTTCCCCCGGCCGATGCGACCCCGGAGCTGGTGGAGCTGGAGCAGTCCGAACCGGTCGGCGTCCTCGACGACCATCACGGTGGCGTTCGGGACGTCGACACCGACCTCGACGACCGTGGTGGCGACGAGCACGTCGAGCTCACCGGCCCGAAAGCGGGCCATGACCGCTTCCTTGTCGTTCGAGGGCAGCTGGCCGTGGAGGAGGCCGAGCCGCAGGCCGGCGAGCTCCTCGCGGCCGAGGCGTTCGTACTCGGTGGTCGCCGCGGTGGCCACGACCCGCTCGGAGCCCTCGACGAGCGGGCACACCACGAACCCTTGGCGGCCCGCGGCGACCTCGGACGCGAGCCGCTCGTAGACGCCGATCCGTTCGAGGGGGCTCGGCCCAACCAGCTCGGTGACGACCGGGGCCCGCCCGGCGGGCAGCTCGCGTAGCTCGGACTTGTCGAGATCGCCGTAGAGCAGCATCGCCGCGGTGCGCGGGATGGGGGTCGCGGTCATGACCAGCACGTCGGGGTCGTCGCCTTTGCCGCGCAGCACGTCGCGCTGCTCGACGCCGAAGCGGTGCTGCTCGTCGATGACGACGACCCCGAGGGCGGGGAACTCGACGCCTTCCTGGAGGAGCGCGTGGGTGCCGACCACGATGTCGACGTCGCCGTCGCGCAGCCCGGCGGCGAGCCGGCGACGCTCGGCAGCCGGGGTGCGGCTCGTGAGGAGCGTGACGCGCAGCGGCCGTTCGCCGAGCAGCGATCCCGCGGCGGGCACGATGAGCGAGCCGACCAGGGCGCGCAGGGTGAGCTCGTGCTGCTCGGCGAGCACCTCGGTGGGCGCCATGAACGCACCCTGGTAGCCGCCCTGGACCGCGACCAGCAGCGCGGCGAGGGCCACGACCGTCTTGCCCGACCCGACCTCGCCCTGCAACAGCCGGTGCGTCGGCGCGGGGCCCGCGAGGTCGGCGGTGATCTCGTCGATGGCGCGCTGCTGCGAGCCGGTGAGCGGAAACGGCAGCGCGGCGTGGAACGCGTCGAGAAGCGGACCGCGGACGGTGTGGCGCAGGCCGGTGCGTTCGCGCTCGATGGCGCGCCGGTGCACGACGAGGCGGACCTGGATCCGCAAGAACTCGTCGAAGACGAGACGGGCCCGGGCCGCCTGGGCCTCGGCCAGGGTGGCGGGCTGATGGATCTGCCAGTAGGCGGCGGTGCGGTCCAGCAGCCCCCGGGCGTGGCGCAGCCCCTCGTCGAGCGGGTCGCCGAAGCCGCGGGGCCGGGTCCGCTCGAGCGCCTGGCCGACGAGGCGGCGCAGCTGCCAGGAATGCACGCCGGCCTTGCCCGACTGGGGGTACACGGGCAACAAGACGCCGGTGGTCGCCTCCCCCGACCGGCCGAGAACGTCGAGGGCCGGGTTCACCATCTGGCGTCGACCGCGGTAGTGCTCGACCCGCCCGAAGACCGAAACCTCGGTGCCCTCCTCGAGGCGGGACCGGTATTCCTGGTTAAAGAACGTGAGCCGCAGGTACGAGGTGCCGTCGAAGACTTCGAGCTCGACGATGGGCCGCCCTCGGCGGGGCCGTCGCACGGTGACCTTCTTCACTTCGCCGGCGACCGTCGCCTCCTGTCCGACCGCGAGGCTGGCGATCTCGGCCAGGTTCGTGCGGTCGTGGTAGCGGCGCGGGTAGTGCTCGAGGAGGTCGAGCACGGTGACGATGTCGAGCTCGCCGAGCGAGGCCGCGAGGCGGGGCGTGACGCTCTTCAGCGTCGTGACCGGCCGCTCGCGCAGTTCGCGCAAGGTGATGCCCGAGCGCTCGGGCACCCGTCACTCCACGCCGAGGAGGTACGGGTAGAGGGGCTGGTCGCCTTCGTGGACTTCGAGCTCGACGTTCGGGAAGGCGAGGCCGAGCCGGTCGCGGAGGCGATCGGTGTCGGCGCCGCGTGCGTCGGCGCCCACGAGCACGGTCACGAGCTCGCTGTCGTCTTGGACGAGCTGCTCGACGAGCGTAACCGCGGCGTCGACGGCGGACGATGCGACGGCGCAGATCCCGCCGGGCCCGATGCCGATCCAGTCGCCCTCGGCGATGGGCCCGACCGCGGTGACGCTCGCCCGCACCGCGCGCGTCACCTCGCCAGCTCGGACCCGCCCCGCGGCTTCCGTCATCGCCTGCACGTTGGTGTCGAGGTCGGCGTCGGGGTCGTAGCAGACGAGCGCGGCGAGGGCCTCGACGACCGCACGGGTGGGCACGACCTGCACGGCGCGGGTCGTCAGGGCGTCGACCTGACGGGCCACCGCGACGATGTTGGCGTTGTTCGGGAGGACGACGACCGACTCGGCGGGGACCCGCTCGATGGCGTCGAGGATTTGGGCGGTGGAGGGGTTCATGGACTGACCGCCGGCCACGACCGCGTGGACACCGACGCTGCGCAGGAGCCGGCGGATCCCGTCACCGACCGCGACCGCGACGACCGCGGTGGCCACCGCCGGCGGGGCCTGGTCCGCGGGGGGCTGCTCCGCCGCCTGGCGGACCCAGTGCTCCTCTTCGACCTGCTCGAGGAGGTCGGTGATCCGGATCTTGGAGGGGCGGCCGGCCTCGATGCCCGCCTCGACGGCGGCGCCGACGTTGTTGGTGTGGACGTGGGTGTTCCAGATGCCTTCGCCGCCGACCACGACGATCGAGTCGCCGATGGCGTCCCAGGCCTCCTTGAACGCGGGGATGGTGTGGTCGGGCGCGTCGAGCAGGAACATCACCTCGTAGCGCAGCGCGCTCGCGTCGTCACCTCGACGGTGGGCGGCGACCGCGGCGGGCGTAGCGCCCATCGTCGGCTCGGGGAGCGGTCGGCCGTCGACGACGTGAAGGAAGGCGTCGACGAGGAGCGTGAAGCCGGCCCCGCCCGCGTCAACGACGCCCGCTTCCTTGAGGACTGGGAGCAGGTCGGGGGTGCGTGCGACCGCGGCGTTGGTGGCCGCGCCGACGCCCTCGAGGAGGGTGCGCAGCGCGGCGTCGCCCGCCCCGCGGGCGGCCTCGGCGGCCTCCGCCGCGGCGCGGGCCACGGTCAGGATCGTCCCTTCGACCGGGCGAACCACCGCCTGGTACGCGGCGTCGGAGGCGTGGCGCAGCGCGGCGACCAGGTCGTCGCTGCCGATGACGTCCCGGTCCCGGAACGTGTCGGCGAGACCCCGCAGGATCTGGGAGAGGATGACGCCGGAGTTGCCGCGGGCTCCCATGAGCGAGCCGTGGGCGAGGGCCTGGCAGACATCGTCCATCCGTTCGGCGTCGCCCAGCTCGGCGCAGACCGACTCGATGGTGAGGGCCATGTTCGTGCCCGTGTCCCCGTCGGGGACCGGGTAGACGTTCAGGCGGTTCAGCTCGTCTTGATGGGCCCGGAGCGCGTCGCGATAGCTGGCGACGACGCGGGCGAGGGCCGCCCCGTCGAGGGCCTTGAGCACCGACATCGCGCCGGATGGTAGCGGCGGTATCGAGCGCGGCCATCGTCCGCGGCTATCGTCGTGAGTCCTCTCGAGCTTCGGAGTGCGTGATGGCATCGGTCTGTGACGTCTGCGGCAAGTCGCCGCAGTTCGGCATGCGCCTGAGCCACTCGCACCGCCGCACCAAGCGGCGCTGGAACCCCAACGTCCAGCGGGTCCGGGCAATCGTGAACGGCACCCCCAAGCGCCTGCACGTCTGCACGTCCTGCCTGAAGGCCGGCAAGGTCCAGAAGCCCTGATGCAAGGCGTCGTGCGGGTCTACGACACCCAGACCGGCGAGGGCCTCGTCGTGCGGGACACCGACCGGGCCGATCTGGTCCTCGCCCCCGACGCGCTGAGCGGGTCCCTGTTCCGCCTCCTCCGCCAGGGCCAGCGGGTCAACTTCGAGCTCGACCCCGACGGGCGAGCCACCCGGATCCGCATCGGCGCCGAACCCGATCTCGGGCTCCCCACCGCGCAGGTCTGAACCCGACGGACCTCGGTCCGGGGCTCCCGCCCGAAGCGAGCGGTGCGGCCGCCCGTGCGACGACGGTGTTCCATTAGGGTCGCCGACCGGATGGATCCCTCAGCGGCCGGGGAGCTTCGTTCGTCGGATTCGAGTGGCCCGACGCCGGTCAAGGCGCAGCATCCGCGGTTGTGGAGCGCGCTGATCGCCGACGCCGAGCTGACCGCGAGGTACCGCGGCGAACGGTGCGGGTTTCATTCGAAGGTCGATGCGCTCGGGCAGGTGCTGCGGCTCATGTGGGTGAGCGATGCGTTCTTGGCCCAATCCTTGTACCGCCTCAAGGCTCGGATGCAGGCGTTGGGAATTCCGGTCCTGCCACGCCTTGCCCACCGGTTGGCCATGACGACGGCGCAGGTCTGCATCGGCGACCCGGTCATCGTGCGCGCCGGGATCTACCTCCCGCACGGTCAGGTCGTCGTCGATGGATTCGTCGAGATCGACTCCGGGACCGTGATTTTTCCCTGGGTGACCGTTGGTCTTCGGGGCGGCAATCTTCAGGGACCCAAGATCGGACGGGACGTCCAGATCGGAACCGGGGCGAAGATCATTGGACCGGTCACGGTCGGGGCGGGTGCCCGGATCGGAGCCAACGCCGTGGTCGTCCACGACGTGTCCGCGGGCGCGACGGTGGTCGGCGTACCGGCGCACGAGATCGACGACTGACGCCCGCTCCGGCCGCACGCCCGGGCGTGCCCAAGATCTGGGGGGTGAGGGACGTGCCGGGTTTTACCGGCGCCGGGATCCGGAGAGGAGGCTCCAGAGGAACAGCAGGACGGTGGCGCCGACGAACGCGACGAGGATCGAGTAGAGCGAGAAACGGTTGATCGCTCCCCCGCCGGCTGCTTTGAACAGGGTCCCGCCGAGGAGCCCGCCCACGATGCCGAGGACGATCGTGCCCAAGCAGCCGGGTTTGCGGCCCCGGCCGGTCACGATTTTGGCGAGCAGGCCGGCGATGAATCCGACCACGATCCACGACAGCCAGCTCATGGAACGGCAGCGTAACGATCTCCGACCCGGCCGTCAGCAAGGGGTCACCGGTAGACTCGTCCCACTCATCTCGCGGCCGAGGAGCTGGTTTCCTTGTCACTCGTGGTGGACGCCCCCACGCAGCACGCGGGCCTCCTAGCGTGGGTGGAGGCCACGGCCGGGCTCTGCGAGCCCGCTGCCGTCCATTGGTGCGACGGCTCGCAGGCCGAATACGAGCAGCTGTGCCGACGCCTGGTCGAGGCCGGGACCTTCGTCGAGCTCGACCCCGCCCGGCGGCCCGGGTCGTACTGGGCGAGCACCGATCCCAGCGACGTCGCCCGGGTCGAGGACCGGACCTTCATCTGCTCCGAGCGCGAAGACGACGCCGGCCCCACGAACAACTGGATGGACCCCGCCGAGATGCGGGCCCGCCTCGAGAGCCTGTTTCGGGGCTCGATGCACGGGCGGACGATGTATGTGGTGCCGTTCAGTATGGGGCCGCTCGGCTCGCCCCTGTCGTACATCGGGGTCGAGATCACCGACTCGCCGTACGTGGCCGCCTCCATGATCGTCATGACCCGGGCCGGCAAGGGCGCCTTGGACGTCCTGGGCGACGACGGGGACTTCGTGCCGTGCCTGCACTCCCTCGGCGCGCCCCTCGCCGAGGGTGAGGCGGACCGCGCCTGGCCGTGCAACCCGGACGACAAATGGATCGTGCACTTCCCCGAGACGCGCGAGATCTGGTCGTACGGATCGGGATACGGCGGCAACGCCCTGCTCGGCAAGAAGTGCTTCGCGTTGCGGATCGCGTCGGTGATCGCCCGCGACGAGGGCTGGCTCGCCGAGCACATGCTGATCTTGAAGCTCACCTCGCCGACCGGTGCGGTCCATTTCATCGCCGGGGCGTTCCCGTCGGCGTGTGGCAAGACCAACCTGGCGCTGCTGGTCCCCACCATCCCGGGTTGGACCGCCGAGTGCGTCGGCGACGACATCTCCTGGATGAAGATCGGGCCCGACGGGCGCCTCTACGCGATCAATCCCGAGAACGGGTTCTTTGGCGTCGCGCCGGGAACGAACGCCGAGACCAACCCGAATGCCATGCGGACCGTCGAGCGCAACACCGTGTTCACGAACACCGCGCTGACCGACGATCGAGATGTCTGGTGGGAAGGCATGGACGGCCCGCCGCCCGAGCACTGCACCGATTGGCGGCGGCACGACTGGACCCCCGCCGCCGACACACCCGCCGCGCATCCCAACTCGCGTTTTTGCGTTCCCCTCGACGAATGCCCGGTCATCGCGCCCGAGTACGACGAGCCGGCCGGGGTGCCGATCTCGGCGTTCCTGTTCGGCGGACGGCGGGCGAGCACGGTGCCGCTGGTCTACGAGTCCCGAGACTGGCGCCACGGCGTGTTCATCGCCGCGACGATGGGCTCGGAGAAGACGGCGGCCGCGTTCGGCGGCCTTGGGGAGCTGCGTCGCGACCCGTTCGCGATGCTGCCGTTCTGCGGCTACCACATGGGCGACTACTTCGCCCACTGGCTCTCGATGCCTGAACGCACCGAGGAGACCCACCTGCCCCGCATCTACGGTGTCAACTGGTTCCGCAAAGCCGCCGACGGCAGCTTCTTGTGGCCCGGCTACGGCGACAACTCGCGGGTCTTGGACTGGATCTGTCGACGCTTGGAAGGCGACGCCGGCGCGCTCGACGCGCCGATCGGCGCGGTGCCGCGACCCGAGGACCTCAACCTCGACGGGCTCGACGCCGACACCCGGGCCCAGGCCGTCGAGGCACTCACGGTCGACGTCGCGGCATGGCAGGCCGAGCTGCCCACGATCCGTGAGCACTTCGCACGGTTCGGGGACCGGCTGCCCGAGGCGCTGCGTCGGGAACTCGACGCGCTCGAGCGTCGACTCGGCGAGTAGCGCGTCCAGGCTCGAGGGTCGGCCCGCCATGATGGGGCGGTGACCCTGGCCGCCGCCGGGTAGCTCAGGCGAGGCGGCGGGCGACCTCGTCGTCGGGGACCTGGCGAAAGTCGCGGTACCACTGCCCCACCGCGACGAACCCGGGGGGTGTCTCGAGCACGACGACGTCGTCGTAGTCGGCGCGGAGCCGAGGGATCGCGTCGGCTGGCGCGACGGGCAACGCCAGGACGCGTCGGGCGGCGGCGGTCATGGCCAGCCACTGCCCGACGGCCTGCGCGGTGGCGCCGGTCGCGACGCCGTCGTCGACGACCAGGACCGTCCGTCCGGCGACCTCGGCCGGAGTCGCGACCCCCGGCAGCGCGGCGAGGCGGGCGTCGACCTCGGCACGCGCGTCGGCGACGACACGGTCGAGGAACGCCTCGTCCGCCCCGGCCCGGTGGGCGAGATCGCGGTTGAGCACCACGGCTCCGCCGGGGCCGACCGCGCCGAGCGCGAGTTCGGGATGGTCGGGTGCACCGACCTTGCGCGCGACGATGGCTCGCAGTGGCGCGCCGATCGCGGTCGCGACCTCCGCGGCGACGACGATCCCACCCCGCGGGATGCCGCACACCACGTCGACGTCGGGGACGGCGTGGCGCACCAGCACGGCGAGGCGGCGTCCAGCGTCGGCCCGGTCGGCGAAGACGGCTCCGCGCTCCACCGCTACGATCCCGACACGTCAACAAGGGGGACCGGCATGGCCATCACCGCCTACGTGCTCATCCAGACCGAGGTCGGCAAAGCGGTCCGGGTCGCCGAGGCGGTCCGCAGGATCGGGGGTGTCGTGGCGGCGGACGACGTCACCGGCCCGTACGACGTGATCGTGCGCACCGAGGCGCCGAGCCTCGACGACCTGGGTCGACTCGTGGTGTCCCAGATCCAGGCGGTCGAGGGCATCACCCGCACCTTCACCTGCCCGGTCGTCAATCTCTAGTCACGCCGGTCGAGGCGCTGACGTCCAGCGCGCCGCGACCGGCGGTCGTGTCGGGCCAGGGCCAGCGCGATCAGACGGTCGAGGAGCTCGGGGTAGGAGACGCCGGTCTCGGCCCACATCCGCGGGTACTGCGAGGCGGGCGTGAAGCCGGGGATGGTGTTCACCTCGTTGACGACGAACCCTCGTTCGGCGTGCAAGAAGAAGTCGACGCGGGCCATCGCCTCACCCCGGCAGGCTTCGAACGCCCGCTTCGCGAGCGTGCGCACCTCGTCGGTCTGGGTGTCGCTGAGCGGAGCTGGGGTGATGAGCCGCACCGCGTCGTCCTCGTATTTGTCCGCGTAGGTGTAGAACTCGGCGCCGGGCACGACCTCGCCGGGGACGGACGCCTCGGGCGGGTCATCGCCGAGGATGCCGACTTCGATCTCGCGTCCCGCGATCGCCTCTTCGGCGAGGACCCACTCGTCGAACTCGAGCGCGACGCCGAGGGCGGTGTCGAGCTCGGCCCGGTCGTGCGCCTTCGACACGCCGATCGAGGAGCCCATGTTGGCGGGCTTCGCGAAGCACGGGAAGCCGAGCTCGGCCTCGACGTGGTCGCAGAAGGCGCGGGGGTCGTGGCCGTCCCGGAACGTCAGCTCGCGGGCGGTGGCCAGCCCCGCGGCGCGGAACGCGGCTTTCATCGCGATCTTGTCCATGGCCAGGGCCGAGCCGAGCACCCCGGCGCCGACATAGGGGAGGTCGGCGAGCTCGAAGAGGCCCTGGACGGTGCCGTCCTCGCCGTAGGGGCCGTGGAGGAGCGGCACGACGACGTCGACGTCGGTGGGACTGGGCGCCCCCGGCGCGCCGGGGTCGAGCGGGACGAGCCCCGGCTGGGACGGGTCGGGGGTCTCGGTGACGGGCGCGCCTTCGATCTGGAACGCGCTCGGGAGATCGGTGGTGTCGGCGTCGAGCGCGGCGGCGGCCTGGCCGGCGAGCAGCCAGCGGCCGTTGGTGTCGATCGCGACCGGGATGACCTCGTAGCGGGTCGGGTCGAGGGCCCGCGCCACCGCGACGGCAGTGACGCGTGAGACGTCGTGTTCGGCGGACCGGCCGCCGAAGAGCAGCAGCACGCGCAGCCGTCGCGTCACGTGACCTGGAGCACGGCGCGGATGCCCAGTCCCATGATGAACAAGCCGAGCAGGCCGCAGAACAGTTCACGGCGGCCGCGGATGGACCGGCGGTACTGGTAGGCGAGGCCGACGGTCAAGAAGGCGAGGAAGCCGTAGAAGATATGGAAGGGAGGTGCCTTGTACTGCTTGCTGGCCTGCAGCGTCACACCGACCGCGACTTGGATCATCATCATCGCCTCCGCGACGATGGTCGCGATCCACACCCAGCGGCCCCGCAGCCGCGGAACACGCCACGCGACGAGCGCCGCCGCGCCGACCAGCCCGTTGGCCGCAATCGCCAGGTAAGCCCAGGTCTTGTGGAAGTCAAAGAGGAGCGTCACGACGTCGGGGCCTGGTCGACCCGGAGGCCTCGACCTAGTCCGACGTCTCGTGCTGCACGACGTCGAAGGACCACAGCGCGCTCTGGTTGCTGACCGGGCCCTCGGTGGCGTGGGCCCGGTGGCCGTGCTGGAACGCGGGGCTCTGCGCCCAGCGTTCGAAGTCCTCCTGGGAGCTCCACCGGGTGTACACGAGGTACTCGTCGCGATCGTCGGTGGGGCGGAGCAGCTCGAACGCCTCGAATCCCGGCGCTTTGGAGACCTCGCCGGCGCGCGCCGCGAAGCGTCGCTCCAGCTCGGCGGCCCGGTCCTTCGGGACGGTGATGGCGTTGATTCGCACGACGCTCATGAGCCTGTTCTACCCGCGCGCCCGCGCGCTGCGCTCACCGGGGCGCGTTCGGCCGCCCGCGACCGGCCCGCTGGCCCGCCGCCGAGCCCTACTGGTCGCGCAGGAACTGCTCGATCTCGGAGGCCAGCTCGTCGCCGGAGACCTCGCCGTCGGTGGTCTGCTCCTCGATGGCGGTGACGAGTTCGGCCACGTCGGGCCGTTCGGCGAGGCTTTCCTCGACCCGGGCGGTGTACTCGTCGACCTGGGTGGTGAGAGCTGCGAGGTCCACCGCGACGCCGGTCAGCTCCTCGAGCCGGGTGAGGAGGGCCCGCACCGCGGGTGGTGAGGGTGTCGCCGAGACGTAGTGCGGCACCTGGGCCCAGAGGCCGAGGGCGGGGATGCCGGCGTCGCCGAGCGCGCACTGCACAACGGTCTGGAGGCCGGTCGCCCCGTGGTAGTCGCCCCGCATGGCGCCGGCTCGATGGGCGAGCTCGGTGTTGGTGGCCGTGGCGAGGACGGAGACGGGCTGGCGGTGTGACACGACGGCGGGCATGCCGCCGAGCCCGACCGCGGTTTCGACGCCGAGCTGGCGGGCCAGTTCGACGAGCTCCTGGGTGACGCCCGGCCACCGCAGCGACGGCTCGGGACCGATGCAGCACACGACGTCCCGTCCGCTTTTCCCGGCCCGCCCGGCGAGGAGCTCGATGGTGGGCCAGGCGATCCGTCGCGTCGTCCCGTCGACGAGGGTGACGGTGGGTCGGGTCTGTTGGAGATCGACGAGGTCGTCGAGGGGTAAGCGCGCGAAGACCCGCGCCCCGTCGAGCTGCGTGCCGAGCACGGACGCGGCCCGGGCGCCGGCCTCGCCGGCGTCGACCCAGCCGACGATGGCGAGGACGAGGACCGGGTTGCGGAGTCGCGGCGCGGTGTCGATCTCGAGCACGGCATCACCGTATCGGCCCTGGATAGGGTTCCCGCGTGCGTTTCGGCGTTCACAGCGGGCTCCAGAACACCACCACCGACGAATTGCGCTCGTTGTGGCGCCGGGTTGAGACCACCGGCTTCGAGTGGATCTCGATCTGGGACCATTTCTACGCCGCGGACGCCACGGTGGGCGCCGACGGCGCCACAACCTCCGGTGCGGTGTGCTTCGAGGCGCTCACCGCTCACACCGCGCTGGCGCTGGAGACCCGCCGGGTCCGCTGCGGCAGCCTCGTGTACTGCGTCGCGTACCGGCATCCGGCCGTGTTGGCCAACGCGATGGCCACCATCGACCATCTCTCGGGCGGGCGGGTCAGCCTGGGTCTGGGCGCCGGATGGCACCAGGGTGAGTTCGCCGCGTATGGAATCCCGTTCCCACCAGTGCCGGTGCGGCTGCGCATGCTCGACGAGTCGGTGCAGTGCGTTCGGCTGCTGCTCACCGAGGACACGGCCGACTTCGACGGCGAGTTCTTCACGCTGCGCAACGCACGCTGTGAGCCCAAACCGCTCCAGGAACGCCTGCCGATCTGGATCGGAGGTGGGGGCGAGCAGGTCACGTTGCGGCTCGTGGCGCGCCACGCCGACGGTTGGAACGTGCCGTTCATCACCCCCGAGGCGTACCGCCACAAGGTCGAGGTGCTCGCGGAGCACTGCGCGCGGGAGGGCCGGGACCCGGCGACGATCGAGAAGACGGTCAATCTCACGCTGGCGTGGACCGAGGAGGAGCTCCGCTCGCGGTTCGGCGGGATGGCCGACTGGATCCGCCCCAGCGCGTTGACGGGCAGCACCGACCAGATCGTCGAACGGATCGGCGAGTACGCGGACGCGGGCGCCGAGGCAGTGAACGTCGCGCTCCGCGCGCCGTTCGACGTCGAGTCACTCGACCGGTTCGCGGCCGAGGTGCTCCCGGCCTTTCCGTGAGCCTCGACGACGCCGAGCTGCGGCTCGACGCGCTGACGCGCCAGTGGGTCGTCGTGGCGGGTCACCGCCAGGGGCGACCGAACCTCCCTGCCGGCGACTGTCCCTTCTGTGTCGGCGGGCTCGAGGCACCCGAACCGTATGCGGCGCGGGCGTTCCCGAACCGCTGGTCGGTGCTGACGCCCGGGGCGCCGCTCGACGCGGCGCTCGGCGCGGCGAGCGGCGTCGAGGTGCTGCCCGGGCGCGGCGCGGCGGAGGTCGTCCTGTACTCCCCAGACCACGACGCGTCGCTGGCGTCGATCGGCGTCGGCGGCGCGCGCGCCGTGGTCGACGTGTGGGCCGAACGCACCGCCGCGCTACTCGCGCGACCGGAGGTCGCCTACGTGCTCGTGTTCGAGAACCGGGGCCGCGAGGTGGGGGCGACCATCGACCATCCTCATGGGCAGCTGTACGGGTTCCCGTTCGTGCCGCCCGTGCCCGCCCGCGAGGCGGACGTCGCCGCGACCCACGGCTGCGCGGTGTGCGCCGAGCTGCGCCGCGAGGCGTCGACACCCATCCGGGTGGTGGTCGAGCACCCGGGTTGGCTGGCCTGGGTCCCCTACGCCTCGGGGTGGCCGTTCGGGATGCTGCTCGCGCCGCGCCAGCACCTCGGCCTGCTGTCGGAGCTGACGTCTGAGGAGCGGACCGGCCTCGCGGCCGCCCTGGTCGACGCGCTCGGGTGCTACGACCGGCTCTTCGACGCGCCCTTCCCGTACATGCTGTGGGTGCACCAGTCTCCGGGGATGCACCTGCACGTCCACGTCGCACCGCCTCGACGGGGCGCGGACGCGCTCCGCCACGTCGCGGCCGGTGAGGTGGGGAGCGGCACGCTGTTCAACCCCGTCACCCCGGAGGTGGCCGCCGAGCAGCTGCGCGCCGCGGCGCGCCGCTGAGCGATCGCGTCAGGCTCCCAGGCCGGACCGGCGGCGGCGAGGCCCGAACGCGTGCTGCAGGTCAGCACCCGCGAAGGCGGGCGGCGCGACACCGTCCACCGCGAAGCGGTAGAGGGCGGTGCGGTAGATGCCGCTGAGGGCCGACACCGCGAGCGAGACGACCACCGCCCACGCCACCGCGACGGCTCCCACCGTGACGATCAGCACGGTGCTGCCTGACCCGACGACGAGGCCGAGCACGATCGCGGCCGGGAGGATGGCCAGCATGCTGAAGATTCCAAAGCCGGCCTGGGCGGCGATGTTCTCGCCCCAGGATTGCTTCAAGAGATGACCGGAGCGCTTGAGGGCGGCGATGGGACCGAGGTCCTCGAGCATGATGATCGGCACGGTCAGGAAGGTCACGACGGCCCAGGCCGCGCCGATGAGGGACGCCACGATCTGGCCGAGGAAGCCCCGCTCCTCGAGCGCCTGGATGATGATCGACACGGTTGCCTGCACGATCGCCCACGGCAGGAGGCGGTGCAGCTTGGCGTTCGCCGCGGCGAAGCACTCGCCGAGCTCGGCGCGGCGCCCGTCGAGCGCCTCGTTGGCGCCGTGCACCAGCGCGCCGAGGAAGTAGGTCGTCACGAACGCGAGCGCGACGTAGCCGGCGACGATGAAGACGTAGCCGATGCCTTTGAGTCCGCTGCTGCCGTGCGCGTTGTTCACGCCGGTGAGGGCGATGAGGCCCGCGAAGACGCCGACCACGATCAGGCCGATGACGGCCGAGAGCACCGGGAACACCAGCAGCGTCCGGTCGCCCTTCAGGACCGACCACGACACTTTGGCGAGCTCCCACGAGTTCTTGATCCGCTGCATGGCGGTGAGCATACGGCCCGAATCCGTCGTCCCGCGTCCACCCCGCGGCCCCGCGCGCCGGCGCGGGGCGACCCCGTCGCGGCCGGCCCTAGCGTGCGGCTGTGGATGCGCGCGCCCAGGCGATGCTCGACGCGCTCGGCGGCGAGCCCGGCTCGGTTCGGCTGGTGCGGGCGCCGGGACGGGTGAACCTGATCGGCGACCACACCGATTACAACGCCGGCTGGTGCCTCCCGATGGCGATCGACCGGGACTGCTGGGTGGCGGTCCGGCGGGTCGACGCCGACCGGGTCCGAGCCCGGTCCCTCGACGTCGAGGGCGAGGTGGAGTTCACGCCTCGGTCGGTCGGGGCGGCCGGCGTCGAGCCGCCCTGGGGTCGCTTCGTGGCCGGGGCGGCCCAGGTCCGAGGGCTCGGCGGCGCCGGTTGGGAGGTGGTCGTCGCGTCGAGCGTGCCGCCCGGGTCGGGCCTGTCGTCGAGCGCGGCGCTGTGCGTCGCGCTCGTCGTCGCGTTCGGCGAGGACCTACGCGACCCGGTCCGGGTGGCGGAGGCAGCCCGGGAGGCGGAGGTCCTCGCCACCGGCGTCCGGGTGGGTCTGATGGACCAGCTCGCGTCGGTCCTCGGCCAGGCCGGGGCGGCCCTGCTCCTCGATTGTGGGCACCTCGAGGCGGAGCCCGTCCCGCTTCCCCCGACGGTGGCGGTCGGGGTCGTGCACTCCGGTCTGCCCCGGATGCTCGCCGCCAGCGCGTACGCCGAACGGCGCGCCGCGTGCGAGACCGCGGCGCGCCGCCTCGGCGTGGCGGCGCTGCGCGACGCGACCCTCGACCAGGTGCGTGACGATCCCGTCGCGCGTCACGTGGTGACCGAGAACCAGCGGGTGCTCGCGGCGGCCCGCGCCCTGCGGGACGGGGACCTGGCGACGCTCGGCGCGCTGCTCGTGGAGAGTCACGCCAGTCTGCGCGACGACTTCGCGGTTTCGACTCCGGAGCTCGACCTGCTCGTCGCGCTGCTCGTCGAGGAGGGCGCGTTCGGGGCCCGGCTGACCGGGGCCGGTTTCGGGGGCTGCGTCGTCGCGCTCACCCGACCCGAGGACCGGGCTCGGGTGCTGGGCCGGGCCAGCGAGCGGTACCAGGACCGCACGGGCCTGGTACCAGCACCGTTCGCGGTGGAGGCCGTCGACGGGGCGGGGCCGGTCCCCCTCAGCTGAGGACCCCGCGGAGGCGCCGGAGCGCCTCGGGGGTGCGCGAGCCCCACCAGAACAGGTCGCGGCCGTCGACGAGGCGGACGTCGACGCCGGGCAGCTCGTCGACCAGCTCGTCGACGTGGCGGGCCCGAAACGGATACGGCTCCGACGGCAGGAGCACGAGCCCGGGGTGGGCGGCGCGGACCTCGTCGAGCTCGACCGGCGGGTAGCGCGAGCCGGGCTCCCCCGCCGTCACCACGTCCACGCCGAGGCAGTCCAGGACCGACGCGCCGTAGGTGTCGGCGCCGAGCAGCATCCACGGGCGCCGCCACACGAACGTCACAGCTCGCTGGGCCCGACGCGGCGCGGCGACGTCGACGAGCCATGCGGCCCAGGTGCCGGGCTCGAAGGCCGGGAGAACGGTGACCCTGACCGCGCCGGCGAGCGCGGCCACGCCGGGCCCGACGTCGGCGACCGAGCGGGGCGAGAAGTCGTGGAGCGCGATCCCTGCGGCTCGGAGTGCCTCGGCGTCGACGAGTCGGTTCTCCTCGTCGTTGACGACCACCAGGTCGGGCTGCGCGGCGATGACCGCGCGGAGGTCGGGGTCCTTCGTGCCGCCCACCGTCGCGATCCCGGGCTGCTCGCAGAACCGCGTGCACGCGGCGGGGCGGACCCCGAGTGCGAGCAGGGTCTCGGTCGCCGACGGGACGAGCGAGACGACGCGCACTACAGCTGGTCGAGAAGATCGTTCTTGCGGCGCTCGAACTCGTCGGGGGTGATGTGGCCCTCGTCGCGGAGCCGGGCGAGCTGCTCGATCTTGTCCGCGACGCCGCCGCCGGCCAGACCCGCATGCCCGTGCACGGCGCGGGCAACCGCCTCACCGATGGCCTCCGCGCCGGCGCCGGACTCACGCCGGGTGTTGAGGTCGATCTCGCGGTAGATCTCGTTCTGGACGTCGTCGGGGCGACGGACGTTGCTGAAGTGGGTGTCGCTCTCGTGCCCCGCGGATTCGACGTCGAGGTCACCGGTTCCGATTACCCGCTCCCAGAGACCCTGGTGGAAATCGATGTTCGTGATGCGGTCCAGGGGGATCTCGACGCCCCGACGGGCCAGAACGCCGGCGCGGGACAGGACCCGCTGGTCGGTGACGACGAAGTACGTGCAGATCCACTGCAGGTACTTGAACCCCAGCGAGACGGCCCAGAGGAGCACGAGCGCCGCGACGGGGTATCTCACGATGTTGCGGGCCCCGCTGGGGATGGCGGTGGTCAAGATCACGAGGATCGCGAGTGGCACGCCAGTGAGGATGTGGCGCGAGAAGTACCACCAGTGGGGTCGCAGGTCGAGCGCAACCGTCTCTTCGTCGTAGAGCAGGTGAGGCGGGAACGGCATCGAGAATTAGGCCGGGCCGAGCACCCGGTCGAGGTACGCGTTCGAGAAGCGGCCTTCGGGATCCAGCTTGCCCCGGATCGTCTGGAAGCGGTCCCACTCCGGGTAGCGCGGCGCGAGCGTCGCCGCGTTCTGGAAGTGCAGCTTGCCCCAATGCGGGCGGCCGTCGAGCGTGTTCATGAGCGCCTCGACGCCTCGGAAGTATTCCTCGTACGCGACACCACGCGCCATGTGGACCGCGACGTAGCAGGTGTCGCGTCCGTAGGCGGTGCTCAGGGGGATGTCGTCGGGCGCGGTGAACCGGACCTCGATTGGGAAGCTCACCCGCAGTCCCGCAGCGTCGATGACGTCGCGGACCCCGCGGACCGCGTCGCGCGCCCGCTCGCGGGGTATCGCGTACTCCATCTCGGCGAACCGGACCAAGCGGGTGCTGACCAAAATCCGGTCGCTGCGATCCACCAGCTCCGTCGTGCCCACCCCGCCTGCGACGAGTGCGTTGAGCCGCGGCACCATCGCCGGCGCCGCTCGTCCGAGGCCCACCACCGCGCCGAAGAAGTAGTTCGGGTAGAACACCTCGGCCCGCCAGCGCTTGTATGCGCTCTTCTGGTGCGCCGAGTGGTCGGTTCGGTTGTTGGCGATCGTGGCGCAGTAGTCGGTGTGCGGCAGCCAGTAGAACTCGAAGTGCTCGTTGGCGTCCACGAACGAGTCCAGGTCGTCGAGCACCTCGTCGAGGCGGTGACGGCGCTCGACGTGGTGGAGATTGAACGCAGGCACGCACGCCAGCGTCACTTTCGTCACGACGCCGAGGGCGCCGAGGCCGACGCGTGCCGCGTGGAAGATCTCGGGGTCCTCAGTCGCGGAGCAGCGCAGCACCTCACCGTCCGCCGTGACGAGCTCCAGCGCGCGCACAAACGTGGCCAAGCCGCCGAACGTCGCACCGGTCCCGTGCGTGGCAGTGGCGATCGCGCCGGCGATCGACTGACGGTCGATGTCACCGAGGTTGGGCAGGGCCAGGTCGCGGGCGGCCAATTCCTGGTCGAGGCGATGGATCGTCATCCCGGCCTCGACCGTCACCGTGGCGGCCGCCTCGTCGACGCCGACGACCCGGTCGAGGAGGTCGAGAGACAGCATCCGACCGTCCGTGCACGCGATGTCGGTGAACGAATGGCCGCCGCCCACCACCTTCACCCGCTGGCGGGCGGCCCGGGCCCGGCCGATCGCCTCCACCACCTCGAGGTCGCTGCGCGGCGACTCCAGCGCCGCCGGGCCGCACCGCTGGGTGCGACCCCAGTTCCGCCACACGTGTTCGTCGCCCATCACGCCCGATCGTACGGGCTTTCGACCGACCGTTCAGGCCCACCCCAGCTCGCGCAGCCGGGCGTCGGAGAGGCCGAAGTAATGCCCGACCTCGTGCAGGACCGTGGTGCGCACCCCGGCAGCGAGGTCGGCCTCATCGGCGGCCCGAGCGCACAACGGCCCGCGAAAGATCGTGATCCGGTCCGGGAGGACGCCGGTGTAATTCATCGAGCCCCGCCGGGTGAGGGGAATCCCCTCGTAGAGCCCGAGCAGTGTGCCGCGCCGACCCGCCAGCTGCGACGGAGTCGGCCAGTCGGCCACCACCACCGCGACGTTCTCGACCGCCGACGCAAGTTCGGGCGGGATCTCGTCAAGCGCGTCGGCGACCAGCGCCTCGAAGCTCTCGGCTGTGACATGGACCATGGTCAAACGCGCGACGACACCGCGCGAGTTAAACGGTAACGCGTTCGCGAAAAAGTCTCTTGACCGGGGCGGGGGCGCGGGCGTACGTTCGCTTTGCCGGCACCACGACGGCACGGGACCGTGGAGGACCCCGGGGCGACCCGGACCGCTGCGGAAGACGTACCGACGGGATGACGGTCGGTGACGGAGCTCACGGTTCGCCGGGAGGTCCGGAAGCCGGGACCATGACCGAGTCCGCGGGCCGGAGCGTTCCAGCCGGTCCGGGGCAGCGATGGCGGGCCCCCGCGAGGGAGTCCAGTCACCGTGAGAGGGCTGGTCCGAGGGACACGGGCCCCGAGGAGTCCGGAGCGCTTCGGCGTGATGGCTACTCGGGGCCCTTCCTATTCTCGGATGGGCCATCCCCGCCAGCGTCGTACCCCGTCGGTACGGTCCGGGGTGTGGACGCCGACGCGGTCCTCGTCGGCCTCGACAGCCAGCAACGGCGCGCGGTCGTCACCGACGCCGCGCCGTTGGCGGTGTTGGCGGGAGCCGGGGCCGGCAAGACCCGCGTCCTGACCCGGCGGATCGCGTGGCAGGCCGCCACCGGGGCGCTCGACCCAGGTCACACCCTGGCGGTCACGTTCACCCGTCGGGCGGCGGGGGAGCTGCGCGACCGCCTCGGTCGCCTCGCCGTGCGTCCTGCGGTCACAGCGGGCACCATCCACGCGCTGGCCCTGGCGCAGCTGCGGGCCCACGCCGCCGAGCACGGCCGAGCGTTCCCCGCCCTCCTCGAGCGCAAGGCGCGCCTGCTCGTGCCCCTCACCGGCCGGCGGGGATCCGACGCGCGGGTCGTCGCGTCCGAGCTGGCAGGCGAGATCGAGTGGGCCAAGGCCCGCCTGGTCACCGCGGAACGCTACGAGGAGGCGGTGGCGGAGGAGGGCCGAACCCCGCCCCGTCCGGCCGCGGAGATCGCGGCGGTGTACGTGCGCTACGAGCGCGAGAAGCGCCGACGGGGTCTCGCCGACTTCGACGACCTGTTGTGGTGGTGCGCAGACGCCCTCGAGGCCGACGCCGAGTTCGCGACCGCGCAGCGTTGGCGGTTCCGGCATCTCTTCGTCGACGAGTTTCAGGACGTCAGCCCCTCGCAGCTCCGGCTTCTGCGCGGGTGGCTCGGCGACCGGTCGCAGCTGTGCGCGGTCGGAGATCCCGACCAGGCGATCTACGGGTTCGGGGGCGCCGACCCCCGCTACCTCCGACACTTCGCGCGTCATTTCCCGGGCGCAGAGCTGATTCAGCTCGGCCGCAACTACCGGTCCACGCCCCAGATCGTCGGCGCCGCGGAAGCGGTGCTGCGCGACGGCGACGGCCGCCACGCGACGCGGGTCGGGGTGCGCCCCCCCGGACCCGCCCCGACCGTCACCGCGTACCCGACCGACGAGGACGAGGCGCGCGCCGTCGCCACCAGGCTGCGGGAGGCGCACGGCGTGGACGTCGCCTGGTCGGACCTGGCGGTGCTGTACCGCACGAACGCGCAGTCGGCGGCGTTCGAAGCGACCCTGGGCGCGGCCGGCATCCCCTACCGCGTGCGGGGTGGCGCGGCGTTCCTGCGCCGCCCCGAGGTGCGCGCCGCGCTCGACGCGCTACGCGTCGCCGCCCGCGCGGTGCCCGGCCGCGGTTTCGCCGAGCATCTGGTCGACCTCGCCGCGCTGGCCGACGAAGGCTCGGGCACCCCGACGGAGCGGGCCGAGCACATCGAGGCACTGGTCCGGCTGGGCCGCGAGTACCTCGACGCCGAGGCCGGTCCGGGCACCCTCGACGGCTTCGAGGCGTTCCTCGCTGCTGCGCTGCGCGACGACACCCTGGGTGACGCGGCCGACGCGGTCGAGCTGCTCACGTTCCACCGGGCGAAAGGCCTCGAGTTCCGCACCGTGTTCGTCACCGGGCTCGAGCGGGGCCTCGTCCCCATCTCGTATGCCGACACACCCGAGACCCGCGCCGAGGAGCGCCGCCTCCTGTACGTCGCGTGCAGCCGCGCCGAGCACGCCCTGCACTGCTCCTGGGCGCGGTCACGAACCCTGGGGCTGCGGACCGTGCGACGCTCACCGAGCCCGTGGCTGGCGCCGATCGAGGCCGCCGCGCACCTGGGCGACGCCCCCGAGCTGCCCGACCCGCGGGCTGGCCTGGCCCGGGCCCGGGCCCAGCTGGGCGACACCGGCGGCGCGGGGGCTCCGGCCGAGCCCCTGCTGGTGGCGCTGCGGGACTGGCGGCGCAACCTCGCCCGCGCCGCCGGCGTGCCCGCCTACATCATCTTTCCCGACACGACCCTGCGGGCCGTCGCCGAGACCCGACCCGCGACCCGAGACGCGCTGCGCGCCCTCCCGGGGATCGGGCCGGTGAAGCTCGAGCGCCACGGCACCCAGGTGCTCGAGCTCGTCCGCACCCACGCCTGAACCCGGCGGGCGGGCGCCGATCGCCGCGCCGGAGGTGCGTCGAAACGCGCGGTCACCCCGATATGGTCGGTCGTTCGATGCGACGACGGTTGCGGTGGCTGGTCCTGGCGCTCGTCCTGCTGGTGGTGGCGGGCATCGTCGTCGCGGTCGTCAGCGTGCAGCCCAAGCTGTCCGACGCGCGCGACCGCGTCGATCGGGCCTGGACTCCGCTGCAACCCGCGCTCGTCGCCCGCTACCAGACGCTCGGCGGCGTGGAGCTGGCGCTCGACGCGGGGGGCGCCCAGACCCGGACCGTCACGGTCGACCTGCACGCGACGCTGGCTAGCTGGCAGCGTTTGGCGCGAGTCGACGACCCGGGCGACCAGGCGCCGCTCGCCAACGACCTCGAGGCGTTGGCGCTGCGGGTGAAAGCCAACGTGGCGGCGTCGGCTCGGCTCAGCAACGATCCGCCACTCGTCGCCGCGCTCGCCGCGTTCGACCGGTCGGTGGTCAGCCCGCCGGGGGTGAACGCCTACAACCAGGCGGTCCTCGCGTACCAGCAGGAGCGGACGGGTGCCGTCCACCACCTCGTGGCGGGCGTGTTCGGGTTCGACGCCCGACCGGTGCTCGCGATCGCCGGGGCCTGAGTCAGCGGGCTGCGCCGAGCACACCTTCGTTGGCCCGCTCGATGCGGGCCACCTCGCCGACCGGCGCGACCCGCCAGCAGCGCGGGAGGGTCGCGTCCCAGTTGTCGAGCAGGGCGGCGGCGGTCGCCGAGCCGGTGAGCTCGTGGTGCAGCTCGACGAGGTAGCGCAGCCCGGCCGCTTCGGACTCGTCGAGGAGTGACGCTTCGACGAGCTGGGGGTTGAGGCGACCGGCGAGGAGGTGGGTGGGGTCGTACACGAACGCCTTGCCGCCCGTCATGCCGGCACCGAGGTTGTACCCGAACGGGCCGAGCACGACGACGGTGCCGCCGGTCATGTACTCGCAGGCATGGTCGCCGACACCCTCGACGACCGCGGTGGCGCCGCTGTTGCGGACGCAGAAGCGCTCACCGACCCGGCCGGCCGCGAAGAACTGCCCGCCGGTCGCGCCGTACAGGACGGTGTTGCCGGCCAGCACCGGGTCGCCGGCGTCGTTGGCCGGGGGGCGCAGGATCAGCCGGCCGCCCCCCATGCCCTTCGCGACGTAGTCCTGGGCCTCCCCCACCAGCTCGAGGGTGACGCCGGCGGCGAGGAAGGCGCCGAAGCTCTGACCGGCCGAGCCGGTGAAGCGGGCGTGGACCGTTCCGCGGGGAAACGCCTGACCGAATTCGAGTCCGATCGCGCCGCCGAGCGACGCGCCGATGGTGCGGTCGGCGTTGGTGATGTCGTAGTCGAGGTGGCGCTCCCCGCCGCCCCAGACGGTGGCGAACGAGTCGGCGAGGAGGCGGGCGTCGAGTTCGGACCGGGGTCGCTGCACGGGCAGGTGGGCGACGAAGCGGCGTGGCGCGTCGACGTCGGCGGGGGCGACGAGCAGCGGGCTGAGGTCGAGCGAGTCGGCGCGGGCGTCGCCGGTGCGCCGCTGGCGGAGGCACTCGACGCGTCCGATCGCTTCGTCGACGCCGCGCATCCCGAGCGCGGCGAGGTGGTGGCGGACCTCGTCGGCGACGTACAGCAGGTAGGTCGCGACGCTCTCGGGCGATCCCGCGAACTTCGCGCGCAGACCGGGCCGCTGGGTCGCGATGCCGGTGGGGCAGGTGTCGCGATGGCAGGCGCGCACCATGATGCAGCCCTCGGCGAGCATCGCGGCGGTGCCGAAGGAGTACTCGTCGGCGCCGAGCAGCGCGGCCATGACCACGTCGCGGCCGGTCTTGAACCCTCCGTCGACCCGGACCCGGACCCGGTCCCGGAGCTGGTTCGCGATCAGGGACTCTCGCGTCTCGGCCAGGCCGAGCTCCCACGGCAGGCCCGCGTTCTTGATCGACGACAGCGGCGACGCGCCGGTGCCGCCGTTGCACCCGGAGATGTGCACCACCTCCGCGAGGGCTTTCACGACCCCGGCGGCGATGGTGCCGACGTTGTGCTCGGCGACGAGCTTCACCGAGACGTCGGCGTTCGGGTTGACCTGCTTGAGGTCGTAGATGAGCTGGGCGAGGTCCTCGATCGAGTAGATGTCGTGATGGGGCGGCGGTGAGATGAGACCGACGCCGGGCTGCGTGAAGCGCAGCCGGGCGATCTCGGCGCTGACCTTGTGCCCGGGGAGCTGGCCGCCCTCACCGGGCTTCGAGCCCTGCGCGATCTTGATGTTCAGCTCATCGGCGAACGCGCAGTATTCGGGGGTGACCCCGAACCGGCCCGACGCGATCTGCTTGATGCGCGAGTTGCGGTCGCGCGCGGTGCCCCGGGTGCGGAACCGGGCCGGGTCCTCGCCGCCCTCCCCGCAGTTGCTGCGACCGCCGAGCATGTTCATGGCGATGGCGAGGGTCTCGTGGGCCTCGGCGCCCAAGGCGCCGTGAGACATCGCACCGGTCGAGAAGCGCGCGGTGATCGCCGCGACCGGCTCCACCTCCTCGAGCGGCACCGGCGGGCCGGCGGGCACGAGCTCGAGGAGATCGTGCAGCTCGGTCACGGGTCGAGCCTCGACGAGATCGCGGAATCGCTCGTAGAACTCGGCTCGGCCCTCGTGCACGGCCCGGCTCAGCAGGTGGGCGGCCTGCAGGTCGACCGGGCGAGCCTCGGGCACCAGGTCGGGCAGGGGCAGCGTGCCGCTGTCGTCGCGCATCTCGGGGTCGAGGACAATGACGCGGCCTTGCTCCGCAACGGGCGCGGCCGGCATGTCCGCCAATCGACCGCCGTCGCTGCCACGTTGGGGGGACCGCTTCCTCGGGGTGCCGCTGTCGTCGTCGGGGTCTTCGACGACGAGGCCGAGCGACGCGTGCAGCTGCTTGATGACCGGATCGGGGTTGTTGGCGTGGTATTCGCCGCCGCGCTTGCGGAATCGGATGTAGCCGGGCTGGTCGAGGGCGGGGCGATCGGCGAACGCGCGGGTGTGGCGCTCGAGGACGTCGGCGCCGAGCGCCGCGAATCCGAGTCCGCCAGTCGTCGACGTGGTGTGCGCCAAGCAGCGCTGGGTGACCTCGGGGCCGAGTCCGAGCGCCTCGAAGATCTGCGCCCCGCGGTACCCGTCGACTGCGGAGATGCCCATCTTCGACATGATCTTGAGCACGCCGTCCTCGGCCGCGGCCTGGTAGCGCGACTGGGCGGTGGCCGAGTCGAGCTCGCCGAGGCGGTTGTCGTCGGCCATGGCGGCGACGGTGCGCAGCGCGACGCGGGGACAGATCGCATCGGCGCCGTAGCCGAGCAGGCAGGCGAGGGCGTGGGTGTCGTGGGCGTCACCGGCGTCGAGGACGATCGAGCAGTCCTGGCGGAGCCGTTCGGTGACGAGGCGGTGGTCGAGCGCGCCGAGGGCGAGCAGCGAGGGGATCGGCGCCCGGTTCGCGTCGATCCCGGCGTCGGAGACCACCAGCACCACGGTGCCGTCCCGGACCGCGGCGATCCCGGCCTCGACGAGCTCGTCGAGGCCTCGGCGGAGCCCGTCGGGCCCGTCACTCACCGCGAAGGTCGCGTCGAGGCTGCGGGCCAGGAAGGACCGGGACGGGTCGAGGAGCGCGTCGAGCACGTCGGGATAGACGAAGAAGCTCGGGAGCTCGAGGAGGCGCGCCGCCTCGGGTTCTTCGCTGAGCAGCGGCCGGCGGGGGCCGAGGCACGTCCGCAGCGACATCACGAGCCGTTCGCGGAGATGGTCGATCGGCGGGTTGCTCACCTGCGCGAACCGCTGCTTCACGAAACCGAAGACCGGCCGGGCTCGGGTCGCGACGGCCGCGAACGGCGTGTCGTCACCCATCGAGAAGGTGGGTTCTTTGGCGTCGGTGGCCATGGGCTGGAGCACCATGGTCACCTCCTCGGCGTTACAGCCGAACGCGACCTGCTCGCGGACCACGTCGCCGGCCACCGGCGGCGTCTGGATGGGGGTGCCGGTGGAGAAGGCAACGAGGCCGTCGCGGGCCCATTCGCCGTAGGGGGCGCGCGCGGCCAGCCAGCGCTTGATGGTCTGGTCGTCTTGCCACGCCACTGGCGCGTCGGGATCGACGCAGAGCATCTCGCCGGGGCCGAGGCGGCCGCGCTGCACTCGGCCGTGGTCGGCGAGGGGAACCGCGCCGGCCTCGGAGCAGCACACCACGATCCCGTCCTCGGATCGCTGCCAGCGCAGCGGACGCAGCCCGTTGCGGTCGAGGGCGGCCCCGACGCGGCGTCCGTCGGTGATGATGAGGCCGGCCGGTCCGTCCCAGGGTTCGGTCAGGCACGCGTGGTAGCGGAAGAAGTCGCGCACTTCGGGGTCGAGGTCGCGGCTGCCCTCCCAGGCTTCGGGGACCAGCATCGCGACGGCGTGGCGCAGGTCGCGCCCGCCGCGCACCAGCAGCTCGAGGGTCTCGTCGAGCTTCGCCGAGTCGGAGCCGAACGGGTCCAGCACCGGTCGGAGCAGCGCTTCGGGGCCGAGGCCGGCCGCCTCCGAGCCGAGGTGACCGCGGGCGAGCATCCGGTATTCGTTGCCCTCCAACGTGTTGATCTCGCCGTTGTGGCAGAGATGGCGGAACGGCTGGGCGCGTTCCCACGCGGGGAGCGTGTTCGTCGAGAACCGGCTGTGGAACACCAGGTGGGACGCGACGAAGTCGTGGTCGGCGAGGTCGGGGTAGAAGCGGGCCAGCCGATCGCTGAGCACCAACGCCTTGTATGTCACCGTGGCAAACGACCAGCTCGCGAAGTAGTACCGCACGTTCTCCTCGCGGCAGCGCGCCTCGGCGGAGCGGCGGGCCCGGAACGCCCGACGTTCCGCCTCGACCTCGTCGACATCGTCGGGGCGCAGGACGAACCCCTGAACGAGCGCGGGCCGGTCACTGCGCGCGTGCTCACCAAGCTGCGACTGGTCGGTCGGCACGTCGCGCCAGCCGACGAACTCGAGCCCGTCGGCCGCGCACGCGTCGGCCACCGCGGCCTGCGCGGTCGCGCGCGCCGCATCGTCGCGGTCCAAGAAGGCGAACACGACACCGAGCCGGGACTCGTCGATCGGGTGACCGACCGCGTCGGCCGCGACGCGTCCGAAGAAAGCCCGAGGGATGGGGCCCAGGACGCCCGCACCGTCACCGGAGACCCCGTCGGCGGCGACCGCGGCGCGGTGCCGAACGCAACCCAGCCCGGTCAGGGCCAGCTCGACGATGGCGCGCGACGCGCGGCCGGTCGTGTCCGCGACGAAGCCAATCCCGCACCCGTCGAACTCGGGCATGGTGAGACGGTCTTGATGGCTGGACACGATCTCCTCGCGGCAGGTGGTCGGCACGGTTCCGCGGAGGGCGGCATCCAGCAACTGGCGCACGCCCGCACCCGGAAACGTGGGTTCGAACTGGGGCGACGCCGGTGTCGCGTCGGGCATCGTACCGGACCGTCGCGGGCCGCCCCGTGCTTTTCGGCGTGCCGCGGCGCGACGATCACGCGGCGGGACGGGGCTCGGCGACGCCGGCCGGGTGGCCCCGCTCAGGCCCCCGCGGCGTCGAGGAGGGCCTCGACCTGACGCCACACGTCGGGCGCCCAGGCGTCCGAGTCGGCGTGGCGGGGTGCCGCCGCGGCCAGCTGCGCTTCGAGGACGTCGAGGCGGTCCCGGTGGCGGGCCGAAAGGCCACCGAAGCGGGCCCAGGCCGGCGGTCGGCCCACGCGCCGGCCGACCGCCACCGGCACGAAGAGCGACGCGCACGGTGCGCCGAGGCACACATGGGCGAGCGGGCGGCTCGAGGCGAACGGGCCGGGCAGCTCGACGATCATCGCCGCGGTGGTGGCCGCGTACCCGGCCACGTGCATGCACACGCTGAACCCGTCCTCACCGTCCGTATGGCTACGCAGGTGCGCCCGCAGCGCGCCGAGCGTCACCGGCTCGTGGGCCAAGACGGCCTGGCTCGCTCGGAGCCGAGGGTCGGTCGTCACCTCGGTGGGCAGGGTGGCGTCCCGCAGCTCGGCGTCGAACGCGGGGATCGTCGTGCGGTTCGAGATCGCGCGGCTGCGGGGCACCTGCTCGCTCGCCCAACGACGACCGGATGTCTCGAGCACCCAGGCGTCGGTCGCGTCCGCGACGAGAAACGACGACCAGTACGGCTCGTCGACCCCGTGGTGGCAGCTCCCGCCCTGCCCGTACCGCTCGAGGAGGTCGACCATCACCTCGACCGCGTCGCGGGCGGTCGGCGCGCGCTCGAGCCCCAGGCGCACCAGGTCCATGCCGATGAGGGCGGGGGGCAGGCCGTGCGGGTCGAGGGTGGTGAAGATCGCCTCGTTGCCGATCGCGACGCCGGCCTCGTTGACCCCATGCTCGAGGCCCCACGTCCACCAGGGTCGCGAGCCGAGCACGCCGAGCGTCGAACGCGGTGCCGGGTCCACCTCGAGGTAGGTGGCGCGCACCGGGCCGTCGTCGCGCCGGGGGGCGAGCCACTCGAGCTCCTGGGCCTCGTCGGGAGGACGGTCCGAGTTCTTGGCGAACAGCGTGCGGCCCGACGTGGTCGCGTCCGGGAGCGCGAGCAGGGTGTCGCACACGTCGAGGACGATACCGGCCGGTTCGCTCGCTCGCGGTCGACGCGAACCGGGGGTGCGCACGCCGGGTCGGGGTAGCGTCCCCGGCAGTGGACGCCGACGTGGCGGTGGTGGGCGCGGGACTCGCGGGGCTCGTCGCGGCGCGCGATCTGGTCGCGAGTGGCCACTCGGTCGTGGTGCTCGAAGCCCGCGACCGGGTGGGCGGGCGGGTCGTGAACGCGACCACCGCCGACGGGACGATCGTCGAGCTCGGCGGTCAGTGGGTCGGCCCGACCCAGGACCGGGTCCTCGCGCTCGCCGAAGACGTCGGCGCCGACGTGTTCCCGACCTACGACGAGGGTCAGAACGTCGTGCGCTACCGGGGTCGGCAGCGGCGCTACCGGGGCGCGATCCCCCGTCTTCCGGCCCCGGTGCTGCTCGACATCGGCCGGGCGCAGCTTCGCCTCGACCGGATGGCCCGGACCGTCCCGCTCGACGAGCCGTGGCGGGCCGCGAAGGCCGAGCGTTGGGACGGCGAGACCGTCGAGACGTGGCTGCGGTCCCACGTCCGGACCCGGGGCGCCCGTGACATGTTGCGCCTCGCGGTCCGAGCGGTCTTCGCGGCCGAGGCGGCCGACCTGTCCTTGTTGCATTTCCTCTTCTACAGCCACTCGGGCGGCTGCTTGGACCGGCTCTTGAACGTGGCGGGCGGGGCGCAGGAGTCGCGCCTGGTCGGCGGATCGCAGGTCCTGGCGTTGCGGCTCGCCGAGCGGCTCGGCGACGTCGTGCAGCTCAACCGTCCGACCCGCCGGATCGTCCAGGACGGTGACGGGGTCAGGCTCGAGGCCGACGCCGGTTCGGTGCGCGCCCGGCGGGCGGTCGTCGCGATTCCGCCGACGTTGGCCGGGCGTCTCGACTACGAACCGGTCCTGCCGCCGTGGCGCGACCAGCTGACCCAGGCGCTGCCGATGGGCTCGGTGATCAAGTGCATGGCGGTGTACGACGAGGCGTTCTGGCGGGCCGACGGGCTCACCGGCCAGTCGACCGCCGATGAGGGGCCGGTCGAGCTGACCTTCGACAACTCCCCGCCGTCGGGTCGACCGGGCGTGCTCCTGGCCTTCGTCGAAGGCGCGCACGCCCGAGCGCTGTCACGATCGACACCGTCGGAGCGACGCGACGCGATCGTCGGCTCCCTGGTGCGAGCGTTTGGCCCGCGGGCCGGCGCGCCGTCGGAGGTGCTCGAGCTCGACTGGTCGGCAGAGCGTTGGAGCGGCGGGTGCTACGGAGCGCACCTCGCCCCCGGGGTGCTCACCGAGTTCGGGCCGGCACTGCGCGAGCCGTGCGGTCGGGTCCACTGGACGGGAACCGAGACCGCGACCGTGTGGGCCGGCTACATGGACGGTGCGGTCCGCTCCGGTGAACGTGTCGCGGTCGAGGTCGCGCACGCCCTCGCCAGGTGACCCCGCCCCCGGCGCGTCCGCCCGCCCCAACCCGGACCGACCCCGCGGGGCTCGACCCGGCCGGGCCGGTCGTCGCGGTGCTCGGCGGCGGCCAACTGGGCCGGATGCTGGGGTTGGCCGGCATCCCGCTCGGTCTCAACTTCCGGTTCCTCGACCCGTCCCCGAGCGCGACCGCGCAGGCCATCGGACCGGTTCGGGTGGCGGCGCTCGAGGACGAGACGGCGGCGCGGGCGGTGGCGACCGGCGCCCGCGTCGTCACCTGGGAGTGGGAAGGCATCCCGGCCGCCACCGCGCGGGCCGCGGCCGCCCACGCGCCGGTTCGACCCGATCCACGAGCGCTCGAGGTCGCCCAGGACCGCCTGGTCGAGAAAACGACCTTCGTCCGGCTCGGGATCGACGTCCCCACCTTCGCGGCCGTCGACGACCAGGCCGGGCTCCGCGCCGCGCTCGACACCGTCGGCCTGCCCGCAGTGCTGAAGACCCGCCGGGGCGGCTACGACGGCAAAGGCCAGCGGGTGCTGCGCGACGCCGGTGACGTCGACGGGGCGTGGGCCGCCCTCGGCGGGGCGCCGCTCATCCTCGAGGAGCTGGTCCCGTTTCAGCGTGAGCTGTCGGTGCTGGCGGTGCGGGGACTCACCGGGGAGACCGCGTGCTACCCGCTGATCGAGACCGAACACGGCGACGGCGTGCTGCGGGCCTGTCGCGCCCCGGCGCCGTGGGTCGACGAGGAACGTCAGGAGGCAGGGTTCGCGATCGCGGCCCGTCTGCTCACCGAGCTCGACTACGTCGGGCTGCTCACCGTCGAGCTGTTCGATTGCGGTGATCGGCTACTCGCCAACGAGTTCGCGCCGCGCGTGCACAACTCGGGGCACTGGACGATCGAAGGGTCGGTGACGAGCCAGTTCGAGAACCATCTCCGCGCCATTCTCGGCTGGCCGTTGGGCGCCACCACCGGGCGGGGCCACAGCGGCCTGGTCAACCTGCTCGGCGCGCTCCCCGACCGGGAGCAGCTGCTCGCGATCGAAGACGCGCATCTGCACGACTATCGCAAGGCGCCCCACCCAGGCCGCAAGGTCGGCCACGTGACGGTCATCGCCGACACCGCCGAAGGCCGAGACCGCCGGCTCGCCGCGGTGCGGGCCGTTGTCGACTCGACCCCGCCCCCGTCGCCCCCCACCCGAGGGCGGCAGCAATCAGGCTGAGCGGATCGCGCCGGCTTCGTGCAAGGACGCCAGCTCCGCGGCGTCGAAGCCCCAGTCGGTGAGCGCCTCGTCGGTGTGCTCGCCGGGGCGCGCCGGCGGGCTGCGCAACTCGGGCGCGGTGCGAGAGAACCGGGGGGCCGGCGCGGGTTGGAGGACACCCTCGTAGTCCACGATCGTGCCCCGAGCCTGCACGTGGCGATGCTTCGCCGCCTCGCTCAAGGTCAGGACCGGCGCGAAGCACGCGTCGCCGTCCTCGAGCAGCGTGCACCACTCGTCGCGGGTCTTGGTCTTGAACAGCTCGGTGAAGCGATCCCGCAGGCGCGGCCATCCGCTGCGGTCCATCTGGGCGGGGAGATCCTCGGCGTCGAGTCCGGTCTTGGCGAGCAGCTCGGCGTAGAACTGCGGCTCGAGAGACCCCAAGGCGATGAAGGCGCCGTCGGCGCATTCGTAGGTGTCATAGAACGGCGCGCCGGTGTCGAGGACGTTGCCGCCGCGGGCCTGCTCGTCGAACGCGCCGAGCTGGCGCAGCCCCCACATCATCGACATGAGGGTGGCAGTGCCGTCGACCATCGCCGCGTCGACGACCTGACCGTGCCCCGAGACGCGGGCCTCGACGACGCCGCACACCACCCCGAACGCCAAGAGCATGCCGCCGCCACCGAAGTCGCCGACCACGTTCAGCGGCGCGGTCGGCTTCTCGCCCGCCCGCCCGAAGTGCGCCAGCGCGCCCGCCACCGCGATGTAGTCGATGTCGTGACCGGCAGCCTGGGCGAGGGGGCCGTCTTGACCCCAGCCGGTCATGCGGGCGTACACGAGGCGAGGGTTGCGGGCGAGGCACGGCTCGGGACCGACGCCGAGGCGCTCGGTCACGCCGGGCCGGTAACCCTCGAGCAGCGCGTCGGCCTGCTCGACCAGGCGCAGGACGGTCTCGACACCGCGGGCTTGCTTGAGGTCCACCCCAACGGACCGGCGGTTCCGGTCGATGACGGGGATGCCGCCGGGGTCTCGGCCCCGCTCGACCGACTCGACCCGGTGGACCCGCAGCACGTCGGCGCCCTGGTCGGCCAGCAGCATCGCGGCGAACGGGCCGGGGCCGATGCCGACCAGCTCGACGATCTTCAGGCCCGCGAGTGGACCCGCCACGCTGCCTCCCCTGGCGTCGGCGCCGGAACCCGCTGTTCCTGACGTCGGCGTCAGAGATTAGAGGGGCGGCGCACCCCGAGGGGCGGGCCGGCGCCCGCCCGGTCCCGGGGCCGGCCGGGCGGGCTGCTTGACCGGCGGGACGGGGCCGGGTTCGATAGCCGCCATGCGACTGCGCCTCGACCCGGCCGACGAGTACCTGCACCCGCTCGAGTCGGCGAGCAACTTCAACGAGAGCATGTACTTCAACTGCTTCGACGCCGGCGAGGGCATCGGGGGGTTCGTGCGGCTCGGGAACCGCGCCAACGAGGGCTACGCGGAGCTGACCACCTGCCTCTATCTGCCCGACGGGCGGGTGGCGTTCACGTTCCAGCGTCCCGAGATCTCCTCGAACGACGCGTTCGACGCGGGCGGGATGCGCTTCGAGGTGCAGGATCCCTTCGAGGCGTTGCGGGTGTCGTACCGCGGCAAGGTCTGCTTGCTGGAGCGGCCCTTGGAGATGGCCGACCCGCGCCGGGCGTTCACCGAGAACCCCTGGACCGACGCGTCGGTCGAGCTCGACTATCGAGGCCTGTCCCCCATGCTCGGCGGGGAGAAGGTCAACGACGACGGCAGCGCGCTGCCCGAGGACCCCGCGCAGGCGTTCGCCCGCGGTCACTACGAGCAGCACGTCGGCGCGCGCGGCGTGATCCGGGTCGGCGACGAGGAATGGGCGCTCGACGGGTACGGGCTGCGGGACCATTCCTGGGGGCCACGGTTCTGGCAGGCGCCGTGGTGGTACCGGTGGCTGACCGGCAACTTCGGGGAGGACGGCGGCTTCGTCGTCTCGATCGTCACCCGCCGCGACGGGGCCCAGCAGACCGGCGGCGTGTGGCTCGAGGACGGCGAGTACCGCCCGCTCGAACACGTCGAGATCGAGACCGACTGGCGCACCGACGAGCACTACCACGACCAGATCCGCGCCACGGTCGCCACCGCGGACGCCGAGCACGTCATCGAGGGCGCCGTGCAGTCCCTGATCCCCCTGCGGAACCGGCGGACCAGCCCCGACGGCGAGCGGTTCGTGACCCGCATCTCGGAGGGCATGACCGAGTGGCGCAGCGGCGGCAAGGTCGGCTTCGGCCTCTCGGAGTACCTCGACCAGATCGTCGACGGCCACCCGGTCGGCGTCGCCGCCTGACCGACGGCGCGCCCGCCCGGCGGGCACTGCCCAAACGCCCAGGGCGCCGCGTCGCGCGGGCTCGGAACGAGTCGACGGTTCCTCCTCATAGGCTGCTGCGCCGTGGACGAAGCGGCCGTCGCGGCAGCGTTGACCCGCCACCTCGGTGGGGCCCCCACCGTCGAGGGGCTGCGGCGACTCTCGGGCGGCGCGTCCCGCGAGACGTGGGCGTTCGACGCGCAGCTCGGCGACGAGCCCCTCGCCCTGGTGCTACGCCGCGACCCGGGGGCGGCGGTGACCGGGCCGCTCGACCGGTCAACCGAAGCCGACGTGCTCACCGCCGCGCACCACGCGGGGGTGGCGACCCCCGAGGTCCGCTTCGTGCTCGAGCCGGCCGACGAGCTCGGCACCGGGTTCGTGATGGACCGCGTCGAGGGCGAGACCGTCGCCCGGCGGATCCTGCGCGACGACGCGTACGCGTCGGCCCGGACCCGGCTCGCCGCGCAGTGCGGCGAAGCCGCGGCCCGGATCCACGCCGTATCGACCGCGGCGCTGCCGGCCCTGCCCGCGCTCGGGCCGCTCGAGCAGCTCGCGCAGTACCGGGGTGTCCTGGACTCGTTCGGCGAACCCCACCCCGCGTTCGAGCTCGGGCTGCGCCGCCTCGCCCGCGACGTGCCATCCCTCGACAAGCCGACCCTCGTGCACGGAGACTTCCGCAACGGCAACCTCGTCGTCGGCCCGGACGGGCTGCGGGCGGTGCTCGACTGGGAGCTCACGCACCTCGGCGACCCGATCGAGGACCTCGGCTGGCTGTGCGTGAAGTCGTGGCGCTTCGGCGTGACGCGACACCCCGTCGGTGGCTTCGGCGACGTCGACGAGCTCACCACCGCGTACGAGGCCGCCGGTGGCCGCGCCGTCGACCCGGCCCGGCTGCGATGGTGGGAGGCGTTCGGGACCCTGAAGTGGGGGGTGATCTGCGAGATCCAGGCCCAGACCCACCTCCAGGGCCTGGTCCGCTCGGTCGAGCTGGCCACGCTCGGGCGCCGCATCGCCGAGATGGAGTGGGACCTCCTCGAGCTGCTCGACGACGGGCCGACCCCGTCCGCCGAGTCCGCGGCGCGAGTCGGGACCGACCCCCGCGACGCTCGACCGAGCTCGCTGCAGGACCGCCCGAGCGCCCCCGAGCTCGTCGCCGCGGTGCGCGAGTTCCTCGAACGCGACGTGATGGGCACCGTCGAGGGACGGGTGGGCTTCCATGCCCGGGTGGCCGTGAACGCGCTCGGGATGGTGGAACGCGAGCTGGTGCTCGGCCCGGGGCTCGACGCCGCCGCCCAGGCGCGCCTGGCCGCGTACCTCGGCCATGACGCCGACCTGGGGGCACTCGTCGGTGAGCTCGCGACCCGCATCCGCGACGGCGCGCTCGACGACGATCCCGACGCGTTCGCGGCGACCCGGGCCACGGTGCGTTCGAAGCTCGAGGTGTCCAACCCGCGGTACGCGACCGGCGACCCGTGACGCGGCGGGTCGTGACGGTGGGACTTGTGGTGCTGGGCGTGTGGGTGGGGCTCGGCGCGTTCGCCAGCGCCGGCGCGTTCGACGCCGCGCCGAGCGGGGTGCCCGGCGCGGCGCCGCCCTGCCCGCACGGCCGCCCGCTCGGACCGCACGAGGCGTGCACCGGGCCGGTCGTGCACCACTCGGGCGCCGCCAGCGCGGTCACGATCATCGTGTCGGTCGTCGTCGGGATCGGTGTCGCGCTGGGCGCGCTCGTCCTCGTGCGCCGGCGCATCACCGAGGACGCGGCGCGGCCGCGACCCGCCCCTCGCCCGCGGCGGCCGTCGTGAGGATCGCCACCTGGAACGTGAACTCGCTGAAGGCCCGCCTGCCCCGGGTCGAGGAATGGCTCCCCGAGGCCGACGCGGACGTGGTGTGCCTCCAGGAGACCAAGCTCGGCGACGACGCCTTCCCCGCGCTGACGTTCGGCGCGCTCGGCTACGAGTCGGTACATCACGGTGAGGGGCGATGGAACGGGGTCGCCATCTTGTCCCGGGTCGGGATTTCCGACGTGACGACCGGGTTCGGCGCGGACCTCGTCGACCCCTACGACGGTGACGCCCGCCTGCTCGCCGCGACGTGCGGTGGGATCCGGGTCGTGAGCATGTACGTGCCGAACGGTCGCGAGGTCGACTCGGAGTTCTACGCGCGAAAGCTCGAGTGGCTGGCCCGGCTGCGGGACTGGCTCGCTGCGACCGCGTCGCCGTCCGATCCGGTCGCGCTGCTCGGCGACTTCAACGTCGCACCCGAGGACCGCGACGTGTGGTCACCGAGCGCGTTCGAAGGGTCGACGCACGTCACCGCCCCCGAACGCGCCGCGGTGGCGGCGCTCGAGCAGTGGGGCCTCGTCGACGCGTTCCGGGTGGTGTACCCCCAGGACAACCTGTTCACCTACTGGGACTACCGCCGCGGCGACTTCCACAAGCACCACGGGATGCGCATCGATCTCGTGCTCGTCACCGAGCCGTTGGCCCGTCGCGTCCGCTGGGCCCTCGTCGACCGGAACGCCCGCAAGGGTCAGGGGCCCTCCGACCACGCGCCCCTCGTCATCGATCTGGCCGACTGAGCCCCGCGGCGCCCCCGTCGGGCCCGCCCCGGCTTCAGGTGAGGTGCAGCTCCGCCTCGAGGTGGAACCCGAGCGGCTGGCCGACGGCCGCCATGTCGATCTGGTACCAGAGCACGTCGCCGAGCCGTTCGTAGACGCGGCGGACGTCGGTGACCGCCTTGGCGGTCGGGGTCGTCACGACATGGAGCGTCGCCAGCTCGAGGCGGGTGTCTCGGATCGTGCCCTGGCTCACCTCCACGATGCCGCTCGGGTGCGCGAGGACGAGCTCGGCGCCGACCGGGGCGGGCCGCAGGTAGCCGACCTCGGCGTGCGACGGGGCGCCGCCGGGTGGGACACGGCTGCGCTGCGAGTAGGCCAGGACCGGCTTGCCGGGGTACACGAACGTGGTCTCCTCGCTGTACGCGAAGTCCTCGATCGTCGGGTACGAGCCGCGCCCCACACCGGTCCAGGTGCCGAGGAGAAAGGCCAGCGGCTCGAGGGCCGCCGGCAGCTCGACCGTGTCCACGTCGGCAGCCTCGCGCGCCACGCTCGGCCAGTCCGGACCGGGGCCGTCTCAGCGGGGCGCCCGGCGCATGAACCAGATGGAGAAGCCGAGGCGGACGTCCTCGACGGCGACGTCGAACCCGTGGCGCCGGTAGAAGACGACGTTCTCAGGCTTGTCGGTCTCGAGCCAGGCGACCTCGCCGTCGGCGTCGAGGTGCGCGCAGAGATAACGGAGCAGAGCCGCGCCGACGCCGCGGCCCTGCGCGCCGGGTTCGACCCCGACCGGGCCGACGTGGACGTGTCGCTCGTCGAGGTCGTGCTCACACATCGTCGAGATGACGTAGCGCGCCCGGTCGAAGCCGACCGCCTCGCCGGGTGCGACGTCGGGAGCGGTCCGCAGCTCCGGCGCGGCGGTGACGCCGATGCACGCGCCGGGCGCGCTGGCGCCGGCGACGCCGATCACGTGGCGGCCGAGCAGCGCCCCGACCGAGCCGACCGCGACGCGTTCCGCGAACGTCTCGTAGCCGACGAAGAGCCGGGCGAGCGCGTCGTCGGGGACGGTGTAGGCCATCATCGGGTTGTCGCGCAGCGCCCGGGACGCGACCGAGCCGGCGGCTCGTGCTTCGTGCTCAGCCAGCGCCCGAACGTCGACGTCCATCAGGCGACACGGTAGCTACTGCTTGGCTTTGATCGCCTCGATCAGCTTCGGCACGACCTTGTGGACGTCGCCCACGATCCCGAGGTCGGCGACGGAGAAGATCGGGGCCTCGCTGTCCTTGTTGATGGCGAGGATATTGTCCGAGCCCTTCATGCCGACCAGGTGCTGCGTGGCGCCCGAGATGCCGAGCGCGACGTAGAGCTTCGGCTTGACGACCTTGCCGGTCTGGCCGACCTGCTTGGCGTAGGGCACCCAGCCGGCGTCGACGATCGCCCGGGACGCGCCCGACGCGCCGTGGAGCAGCTTGGCGAGCCCTTCGACGAGGGGCTCGTAGGCCTCGGCGCTGCCGAGCCCCCGCCCGCCGGACACGACGACGGCCGCCTCTTCGAGCTGGGGTCCCTCGCGCTCCTCGACGTGGCGTTCCAGCACGCGGGCTTGGCCGGCCCGGCCGGCGTCGACGACGTCGACCCGCTCGATCGCGGCGGCCGCCCCGCCCGACGCTTCTGCGGTGAACGACTTGGGTCGGATCGCGGCGAGGAACGGGCCCGGCCCGGTGAAGGTGGTGTCGACGAGCGTGTTGCCGCCGAAGATCGCCGTGCCGACGCTCACCCGGGCGCCGTCGAGCGCGACCGCGGTGCCGTTGGTGACCAGCGGCCGGTCGAGGGCGGCGGACAGTCGCCCGAGGGCGTCTCGGCCGTCGTAGGACTGGGCGAAGAGGATGAGGTCAGGTTGATGGGTCGCGACCAGCTCGGTCAGCGCCGCCGCGCCAACGACCCCGGCCAGGGCTTCACCCGGGTCGAGGGCGTAGATGGTGGTGGCGCCGTGTTCGCCGAGGGGACCGGCGAGCGCATCCGCGTCGCCGCCCACCAGGACCGCTTCGACCGTGTCGCCGAGCTCGCGGGCCTTCGTGAGCAGCTCGAGCGTGGCCGAGTGCGGCTTCGTGCCGTCCGCTTCGGCGTAGACCCAGACCTTCGAGAGTGCCATCGTTTCCTGCTCCTCAGATGACTTTGAGCGCTTCGAGGAACGCGACGATGCGTTCGTGGGCGCTGCCGTCGTCCTCGACCTTCTCGCCTGCTTCGCGCGCCGGCGCGGCGGCGACGTTCGTGATCTCTTGACGCGCGCCGGACCATCCGACGTCGTCGGAGGAGAGGCCGAGGTCGGCGACGGTGCACTGGTCGACCGGCTTGTTCTTGGCCGCCATGATCCCCTTGAACGACGGGTAGCGGGGCTCGACCACCCCAGCGGTGACGCTGACCACGGCGGGCAGCGAGCTCTCCACCACGTCGTAGCCCGCCTCGGTCTGGCGCCGAATGGTCAGCTTCCCGTCCTCGACCTCGACGTGCTTGGCGAAGGTGAGCGACGGCCAGCCGAGCAGCTGGGCGATCTGGTTCGGGACGGTGCCGGTGTAGCCGTCGGTGGACTCGGTGGCGGTGAGGACGAGGTCCACGTCGCCGGCCCGGGTGATCGCCTGGGCGAGGACCTTGGCCGTCGAGAGGGCGTCGCTGCCGGCCAGGGCCGGGTCCGAGACCAGGACCGCTTTCGCCGCGCCCATGGCCAGGGCGGTGCGCAGCCCGGAGACCTCGTTGTTCGGGGCCATGGAGATGAGCGTGACGTCGCCTCCGCCCGCCTTGTCGGCGAGCTGGAGGGCCATCTCGACCCCGAAGCTGTCGGATTCGTCGAGGATGAGCTTGCCGACCCGGTGAAGGGTGTGGCTCTCGGGGTCCAGCTCGCCGGGCACGGCCGGGTCGGGGATCTGCTTGACGCAGACGGCGATGTTCATGGGTGCTGCTCCGCTCGGTGCTCGACGCGCCGCGCCGGGGGCGCTCCGTCGTGGACGGCGCATTTTGGCCCGAGTTCGGCCGCAGCGTCGAAACCGAGCGCCGGTCGGTCGCTACCGTCAGGTGGCGTGCCACCCCGCGTCGACCTCCTGGTGGTCGGGGCGGGCCCCGCGGGGACCGCGGCGGCGATGGCCGCCCGGGCTCACGGCCTCGACGTCACCGTCCTCGACCGGGCCACCTTCCCACGCGACAAGACGTGCGGGGACGGGCTCACCGCGGCGGCGCTGGCCCGGCTCGAGGCGCTCGGGGTAGCGGTCCCGGCCCTGCCCGCCGCCGGTGTGGACTCGGTCGTGGTCGTCGCGCCGGACCGCTGGCAGGTCGAGCTCCCCCTGCCGGGCCCGGGTCTGCGCGCCGCGGTCGTGGAGCGGGCCAGCCTCGACGCCGCGCTGCTCGACCGGACGCGTCAGCGGGGCGTGCGGGTGCAGGAAGGCTCGGCGGTGGAGGATGTCTGGGAGGAGCCCGACGGCATCCGGGTCCGCACCGCGGCCAGCGAGGAGCTCGCGGCCCGGTTCGTGGTCGCCGCCGACGGCCATTACTCGAGCGTCCGGCGTCGCCACGGGCGCGCCGCCCCCGACCTGGGCACGTGGCACGCGGTGCGCCAGTACTTCCGCCACGTCGGCGACCCGCGTCTGTGGGTGCTCTTCGAGCCTGATCTGCTGCCCGGCTACGCCTGGGTGTTCCCGCTGCCGGGAGGGCGAGCCAACGTCGGGTTCGGGGTGCTGCGGGGCGCGGGACACGACGGCAAGGCATTGAAGGCGCTGTGGCCCGACCTGCTGACGCGGGCGCCGCTGCGGGCCGCGCTCGGACCCGACGCCGAGCCCGAGGCGAGCCATCGGGCGTGGCCGATCCCGAGCGCGTACTCGCGGGCCCGCCTCGCCGACGGTCGGGTCCTCTACGCGGGCGACGCGGCCGGGGTGGTCGACCCCATGACCGGCGAAGGCATCGCGCAGGCCCTGGAGAGCGGCACGCTCGCCGCGCACGCCGTGGCGGCGGGTGGGGAACCGGCGGAGATCCGCGACCGGTACCGCCGCGACGTGGACCGGGCCCTCGGGCGGGACCTGCGCTTCGCCGCGCTGCTGCAACGGTTGCTGCACTCGCCGACCCTGGCCAGCGCGGCGATCCGCGCCGCCGGGCTGACGCCCTGGACTCGACGGAACTTCGCCCGATGGATGTTCGAGGACTACCCCCGGGCCGCGGTGTTCACCCCCGACCGGTGGCGCCACCACCTGCTCACGCCCCCGGGCTCCTTTCGCGCCTCGGCGTGACGACGCGTCCCGGTCAGCGGACCGAGGCTCGCCGCGGCCAGCCCCAGCCCGAAGGTTCTGACTCGGGCGACGACCTGAGCCCCAGGACCGGCCCGACCGGACGGCTTGACCGCGAGCGGCGCCGCCACGACACTCACCCCCATGGCGATTGATTTCACGCTCCCGCCCGACGTCGAAGCCGTGCGCGCCCGGGTCCGGGACTTCATGGATTCGGAAGTTCGCCCCGCCGAGGAGAAGCTCTACGCCAACGCCTCGGGCGGCGAGCCCGACCGGCGCGAGGTGGTGGGGATGATCCTCGAGCTGCGCCAGCGGGCCAAGGACTGGGGGGTGTGGCTACCCCACATGCCCACGGAGTGGGGCGGGGTCGGGCTGGGCATCACCGCCATGGCCTTCGTGGCCGCCGAATCGGCGCGCACCAACTTCGGTCCGTTCGTCCTGAACGCGCAGGCCCCCGACGAGGGCAACCAGCACACGCTGTTGCACCACGCCACCCCGGACCAACAGGAGCGGTACCTGCGGCCCCTGCTCGAGGGACGGGTGCGGTCGTGCTTCGCCATGACGGAGCCCGAGGTGGCGGGCTCCGACCCGACCGGGATCCGGACCGCCGCGGTGCTCGACGAGGCGGCCGGCGAGTGGGTCATCAACGGCCACAAATGGTTCATCTCGGGAGCGCGCGGCGCGGGCTTCGCGATCCTCATCGCCAAGACCGACCCGGACGCCGACCCGCCCCAGGCCAGCAACACCGCGTTCCTCGTCGACCTCCCGGCCGACGGATGGGAGGTGGTCCGCGACGTCGAGACGATGGCGGGGCGCGGCAACCACTGCGAGATCCGCATCACCGACCTGCGGGTGCCCGACGCGAACGTCCTGGGCGGCCGCGGCAACGGCCATCTGCTCGGCCAGGCCCGCCTGGGACCGGCTCGCCTCGCGCACTGCATGCGCTGGATCGGCCAGGTCGAGACCGCCCTCGAGCTGCTCGTCGCGCGGGCCGAGGAACGTCAGCTGCACGGCCAGCCACTCGCCGAGAAGCAGGCGATCCAGTGGATGATGGCGGACTCGGCGATGGAGCTGTACGCCGCCAAGCTCATGGTGCTCCACGCCGCCTACAAGATCGAGCACGACTTGCCGTTCCGCCAGGAAGTCAGCTTCGCGAAGCATCACGTGGCGAACACCCTCTGGCGCGTCGTCGACCGGGCGATCCAGGTCCACGGGGCGCTCGGCTACTCCACCGACACCCCCCTGGAGCGGATGCTGCGCCACGCCCGCTCCGCGCGCCTCGTCGACGGGGCCGACGAGGTACACCAGGCGCTCATCGCCCGGAATGTGCGCCGCGCCTACGCCGAGACGGGCTCGATTCGTTCCGCCACCGGCGATCTGGAGCTCTGAGCCGCGGGTTCGACCTGCGCCGGGCTCGGCCCGGGCGGCGGAGGCGACCGGCAGAGGGAACGCTTCCTACACTCGTCACCATGGTCCAGACCGACGCCATTCTGCGCGAGACCCTCAAGACCCCGCACTGGTCGACCGACATCCCCCTCGACACGCCGCATCCGCGGCCCGCCGCGCTCGCCGCGACCGGCTACGTCGTGCTCGCCGACCTCGAGCCGCCGATCCCCGAGGCCGAGTACCTGGACCTCGAGTACATGGATTGGAAGAGCGGCGGGGACACCAACTTCGCTCCAATCGCGACCGCCGACGGTGAGCTCGATTGTCGGGGATTTTGGAAGCCGGGCGACGAGCGAGCCGACCGCGGTGGCCGCTGGACGGTGAATGCCCAGCACTGCCCGAGCATCGTCTCGGCGGTGCAGGCGGTGGACGCCGACTTCGGCCGGGTGCGGGTCATCAAGCTCGAGCCCCAGACCTACGAAGACGCGCTGCGCCACATCCACCGCGACGACAACAACCGCTTCAACCCCGACGGGGACGGGTGGGTGGTCCGCTCGTGGATCGAGCTCACCGACAACCCTGAGAGCTTCATGGTCCTCATGGAGCAGGGCCCCGACGGGCTCCCCGACCCGAGCACCGAGGCGCACGTGCCGCTGCACCGCGGCTCCCGCTTCGTCGTGGACACGCAGCGGCTCTGGCACGTCGTGGCCCACCCGGGAACGCAGACCCGCTACGCGCTGATCTCGAGCTTCACGGCCGGGCCGGCGCTCGACGCCTGGATCGCCGCCGGGCGACCGTAGGCAGTGGGTCGGTTGGAGCATCATCGGCCCTCGGTGCCGTCTGCGGGCAGCGCCGTTGCCGCTCGCACGCCCTGGGCTGGCCGCCGGTGCGTGCGGGTTCCCCGGGAGACGAGTGCTCCGACGCGCGAGCGCTTACTCGAAGGCGGCGCTCACCGGTGAGCCGTGGTGGTGCACCATGCGCCACCGGTCCTGGTCGTGGACGAACACGTTCGTGGCCGCGACGCGTGCTCCGGAGAGCTCCTCGGTGTCGGTTGCGCCGCCCTCGGGTGATCCGGCGGCTTGGAGGATGTTCTCGTCGAGGGTGACCACCGCGAGGTTCCCTTCGAGGAGGACCCGCTCGTCGGTGAGGACGAACTGGATGAATGGCGTGTTGGCGAAGATGGCCTGCCACGAACCGGCCACTCTCGCCCAGCCGGCCAGGGTCGGCCATCCGGGATGGGTGACGCTGACTCGGTCGGCGTGCTCCCAGACCTCGGCCATGGCGTCGAGGTCCCGCGCTTCGAACGCGGCGTAGAACGCCCCGTTCGCGGCGCGTACCTCGTCGTCGTCGCTCACGCCGTGCATGATGACGGGCTATGCCTCTGGTGTCGACCGAGCTGGTCAGCGCGGGTGGAGTCCGACTCGCGCGCTACGACTGGGGCGGCGACGGTGACCCGGTGGTCCTGGCGCACGCGACGGGCTTCCACGGCCTGATCTGGCGACCGATAGCCGAGCGACTCGTCGAGGCCGGGCGTCACGTGTGGTCGTTCGACTTCCGGGGCCACGGGGACAGCGAGCCGTCGCCGGACGGCTACGCCTGGGAGCGCTTCGCCGACGATGTGCTGGGCGTCCTTGACGGGTTGGGGTTGGCCGGCGATCCGGCGCTGCTCAGCGTCGGGCATTCGAAGGGAGCGGCCGCGCTGCTGCTCGCCGAGCTCGCGGCGCCGGGGACGATCCGGCGGGCGTGGTGCTACGAGCCGGTGGTCATGGCCGGGGAGCCCCGCGGGCCCCAGGTCGACTTCCCCCTGGCCCGCAGTGCCCGGCGGCGTCGGGCGCAGTGGAGCTCTCCCGATGAGGCGCGCCGCTCGTGGGCAAGCCGAGCGCCACTCGACGCGCTCGATCCCGCGTGTCTCGGCGCCTACGTCGATGGTGGGCTGCGGCGCCGTGCCGACGGCACGTGGGAGCTCAAGTGCGATCCGACCGACGAAGCGGCGGTCTATGAATACGCGTCGGCTCACCGATTGTGGCCGGAACGCGGTGCGCTGCAAACCCGGGTGCGGATCGTGTGCGGCGAGCGGTCCGACGCGGTGACACCGGAGCTCGGGGCGCGCCTCGCGGCCGGAATTCCGAACGCGACGCTGGAGGTCATGGCCGGCCTCGGGCATTTCGGTCCCCTCGAGGATCCGGACGCGGCGACCGCCTCGATCCTGGCCTTCGACGACAAGACGCGCTGAGCGTCGCCGTCCGGCCGGGTCGGCGGGTGCCGCTCAGGCGGGCGGGGTTGGCGCCTCGCCCTCGGGAGGCGGTGGCACGCCGGGTTGACCGTCGGAGCGCGGCGCGTCGGTCGGCGCGGGAGCGGGTCCGGGCTCGAGCTCCGCGGCGCGGTCGCGTTGCGTGTGGATCATCGACACTCGGCTGGTGAGGAACAGCGACACCAGCGAGGCCAGCAGCACGGGCGGGAGGAGTCGGAGCCCGGACATCTCGGCCACCACGAGCGTGGAGCCGAACGGTGTCTTGGTCACCCCGGCGTTGATCGCGGCCATGAGGGCGGCCATCGCGAGCACCTTGTCCACGCCGAGCACGTCGTGGGCGGCTGCCCCCAGCGCGGCGCCGAGGAAGAACATCGGGATGATGAATCCGCCTCGCCACCCCGAAGAGACGATCATCGAGGAGGCCACGAGCTTGACGATGAACGCCAGCAGCAGTGTGGCGAGGACGAGCTTTGCGGTGGCGATGACCTGGACCTGGCCCTCGCCGAACGTGAGTGCGTACGGGGTCGCGAAGGCGAGGCCGCCGAGGGCGGCACCGCCGACGATCGGTCGGAGCATCGGGGGCAGCGCCTGGAAGCACCAGCGGAACAGCTGCGCGGCGTAGATGAACGCGACCGCGACGAGCGCGCCGGCGCAGCCGGCTGCCAGGCCGACCCCGAGGTCGACGAAGCGCACCGTGTGCGGCTCTGGGAAGTGCCACACGGGGCGAAATCCGAGTCCGGTCACCAGCCCATAGACGACGTAGCCGGCCAGCGATCCGATCCCGGCGGGGAGGAGCGCTTCGTAGTACTCGAGGCCGCGCCGGTGCAGGATCTCGAGCGCGAAGACGGCCGAGCCGAGCGGCGCGCCGAACAGCACGGTGAATCCCGCGGCCATGCCGGTGACGGTCAGGATCCGCGACTCGGACACGCTGAGCCGGCGGCGCAGCGCGATCCAGCTGCCCACGGCCCCGGTCGTCTGCACGAGCGGCGCCTCGGGCCCGATGGCGCTGCCGACACTGATCCCGAGCAGCGAGATGGGGATCAGCGAGCGCAGGTCGCGCAGGTCAGCCGGGCCGCCCGACACGTGGATGTTGTCGATGAGCAACTCGACGTCCCCGGGGCTCCCGAGCACGCGGGTCAAGAGCCCGATCGTGGCGCCCACCGCCACGATCAGCACCAGGTGCGTCGGACGCGCGAACCCGCCGGGCCCCAGGACGCGGGTGAGGAGCTTGAGCGTCTCGACGAAGCCGGCGCCGGCCAGCCCCGACACGAGGCCGACGAGCACGACCAGCCACCAGAACCCGCGTGGCGCGGTGACGATGACGCTCGCGAATCCCCACCGCCCCCGGACTCGCTGGCGATCGCCGCGACCCCGAGACTTCATATCGTGCCATGATATATCTCAGTCGCGCGCACCCGGCTTGCTGTGGCACCGTGGAACGTCGTTGCTGGTCCCCGGTTGCGTCGCTCGGCGGGTCGATCGATCGTCGAGCCGGTCAGCCGACGACGCCGGTTTCCCGAAGGCGTGCGAGCTCCGCGTCCTCGAGGCCGAGCTCGTCGTGGAGCACCTCGTCGGTGTGCTCACCGACCCACGGGACCCGCGTTTCGGGTCCTTCGGCGACCTTCGTCATCTTCACCGGGTTGCCGGGCATGAGGTAGGGCGGTTCGCCATCGGTGCGTGGCACCTCGACCAGCATGTGGCGCGCGGCGACGTGCGGGTCGGCGATCACGTCGGGAGCGGTGTTCATGGGTCCGGTCGCGATGCCGGCTTCGTTGAGCTCGCGTGCCGCCTCGAGCTTGGTCTTGTCGGCCGCCCAGCCCTCGATGGCGGGGCGGATCACGTCCTCGAGGTGCACGCGCCAGCCTTCGCGGCTCGCGAAGCGCGGGTCGTCGAGCCATTCGGGGTGGCCGATCAGCTTGGTGAGGCGCTCGAACTGGTGCTCACGACCGACCTGCACGACGAACCATCCGTCCTTGGCGCGGAAGCCGTCCATGATGAGCAGGGGGCCGAGCCCGCCGGGTCGGAGCCCCATGGACCAGAAGTTCGTGACCAGGTCGGTCATCGCCACGACGGCGTCGAGCATCGCGACGTCGACGTACTGGCCTTCGCCGGTCCGGTCTCGGTGCCGCAACGCGGCGAGGGTGCCGACGACCGCGAAGAGGGAGCTGGAGATGTCCCCGAGCGCGCCGACCGGCCCCACCACGGGGGGTTGATCATCGACCTGCTTGAAGGCGTAGATCCCCGACATCGCCTCCACGATGGGTGCGTACGCGGCCCACGAGTCATAGGGCGAGGAGATCGTGTTGCCGAACCCCGACACCGACACGTAGATCAACGCGGGGTAGAGCGCGGCGAGGTCTTCGTAGCCGAGACCCATGCGCTGCATCGTCCCGGGCTTGAAGTTCTCGGCCACGATGTCGAAGCGTCCGGCGAGCGCCCGGAACAGATCGCGGCCTTCGGGGGCTTTGAGGTCGATCCCGACGCTGCGCTTGTTGAGGTTGTTGCGCAAGAAGGTGGCGCCGGCGCGCCGCCCGGTCGGGTCGGTCATCGCGGGGAGGGCGCCCCGCCCGGATTCGCCGTCTCGAGGGTGTTCGACCTTGATCACCTCGGCGCCGAGGCGGGCGAGGAGTTGGGTGCCAAACGGCAGGGCCTGCATCTGCTCGGCGGCGAGGATCCGCACGCCGTCGAGCGGCTTGCCGTAACGCTCGGCGTCGGCGTTGGCGACCTCCCCGAGCCTCACCCGCGATCCTCCGCGGCGGTCCGGTCCCAGGGTCTGTCGTGGCGCACGGGGCCGCATGGTAGATGGGCCGGGACCTGCGGTCGGCCGGTACGATCGGCGCGGTGCTGGGCGACGGGCCGCCCAGCGGGACCGAGAAGGACGTGATGCAGGGAATTCTCAGCGCCGCGGGCTACGTGCCCTACCGACGGCTGGACCGCAGCGCCATCGCCGAGACCTTCGGCTCGGGCGGGGGCCGGGGCACCCGAGCGGTAGCCGGCTACGACGAAGACACCACGACACTGGGCGTGGAGGCGGCGCGCCTGGCGTTGCGGGCCGTGCCCGACACGCCGGCCCAGGTCCTGTGGTTCTCGACGGTCGCTCCCGCCTACCTCGACAAGACGAACGCCACGACGATCCACGCCGCGCTGCGACTCGACACCGACGTCGTGGCCGCCGACTTCGGCGGGGCCATCCGATCGGGCGTCGCGGCGCTCGGGACGGCGCTGCACACCACCACACCGACGCTGGTCGTGACGGCCGACATCCGCGACGGCCTGCCCACCAGCGCCGACGAATCGGCCGGCGGTGACGCCGCCGCCGCGATCCTGGTCGGCCCGGACTCCGCCGGCCCGCTCATCGCCACCCTCGTCGGTGAAGGTCACACCACCGAGGAGTTCATCGATCGCTGGCGCGTGCCCGGCGAGCGTCGATCGAAGGTCTGGGAGGAGCGGTTCGGCGAGACGAAGTACGTCCCGCTCGGCGAGCAGGCGTGGAACACGGCGCTGAAGGACGCGGAGCTCTCACCCGACCAGCTCGACCGGGTGATCGTCACCGGATCTCACGGCCGCGCGGTGCGGGCGCTGATCGCCCGACTCGGTGTCGACAAGGCGCGAGTCGTCGATGATCTCAGCGGATCGGTCGGGTTCACCGGCGCCGCGCACCCCGGACTCCTGCTCACCACGGCGCTCGAGACGGCCGCCCCCGGTCAGACCATCGCGCTCGTGTCGCTCGCCGACGGCGCCGACGTGCTGGTCCTGCGCACGACCGACGCGCTGCCGGGCTGGACGTCGCCCCGCACCGTCGCAACACAGATCGAGGCGGGCGCGACGCTGCCCTACGGGAAGTTCCTGAACTGGCGGGGCATGGTCTCGGTCGAGCCGCCCCGACGTCCCGAGCCGGACCGCATCTCCGCTTCGGTGACGGGTCGGACCGAGCACTGGAAGTACGGCTTCGTCGGATCCAAGGATCGGGCCAGTGACGCCTTGCACCTGCCACCGGCCCGCGTGTCACGCGTGGGTGACGGGGTCGACGACATGGCCGACGCTCCGATGGCCGATGTGCCGGGGACGATCGCCGCGTTCACCATCGACCGCATCGCCTACTCGCCGAGCCCGCCGATCGTGTTCGCGATCGTGGACTTCGACGGCGGTGGTCGCCTGCCGGTGGAGCTGACCGACGTGAACGCCGATGAACTCAAGGTGGGCGACCGGGTCGAGATGACGTTCCGCCGGCTGTTCGCCGCTGACGGGGTTCAGAACTATTTCTGGAAGGCTCGCCCCATCCGGGGCTAATGGTCGGTGGGCTGGCCAGCCCCCGAAGAGAGGATCGCGAAGCGATGGGCTCGCACGGGATCAAAGATCAAGTGGCGATCGTGGGCATGGGATGCACACGGTTCGGCGAGCACTGGAACAAGGGCGCCGACGACCTGCTGATCGAGTCGACCACGGATGCCCTGGCCAGTGCCGGGATCGCCAAGCATGACGTCGACGCGTTCTGGCTCGGCACCGCGATGTCGGGCATGTCGGGGATGACGCTCTCCCGCCCGTTGCAGCTCCAGAACAAGCCGGTCACCCGCGTGGAGAACTTCTGTGCCACCGGCTCCGAGGCGCTGCGCAATGCGGCGTACGCCGTCGCCTCCGGCGCATACGACGTCGCGATGGCGGTCGGCGTCGAGAAGGTCAAGGACAGCGGCTACCAGGGTCTGGTCGGCGCGGGCAAGACACCGACCGACGGGACGAACCGAACGTTGACCGCCGCGGCGATGTTCGCGATGTGTGCCCCTGCCTACGGCCACAAGTACGGGGTGAGCGACGACCAGATGCGCGAGGTGCTCGCACGCATCTCGTGGAAGAACCACTACAACGGCGCCCGGAACCCACGGGCCCAGTTCCGCAAGGAAGTCACGATGGACACGATCTGTGGGGCGCCGCTCATGGCCGGCGGCCTGCGGGTGTTCGACTGCTCAGGTGTCGCGGATGGCAGCGCGGCCGCGGTGCTGGTGCGGGCCGAAGACGCGCACCGCTACACGGACCGGCCCCTGTACGTGAAAGCCCTTTCGTTCGTCGCCGGCAACGCCTCGGGAAACGCCGACCCTGACTACGACTACACGTGGTTTCCGGAGATCCATGCCGCGGGCCTCGACGCGTACGCGCAGGCCGGCGTGACCGACCCCCGGGGCCAGATCGCGATGGCGGAGGTGCACGACTGCTTCACGCCCGCCGAGCTCCTCATCTACGAGGACCTCGGGTTCGTCGAGCGCGGGACCGCGTGGAAAGAGGTTCTGGCCGGAACCTTCGATCTCGCCGGTGACCTGCCGGTGAACCCCGACGGCGGCCTGAAGAGCTTCGGGCACCCGGTCGGCGCGTCCGGGCTGCGGATGTTCTTCGAGTCCTGGCTCCAGCTGCGGGGCGAGGCCCCCGAGGATCGTCGCATCACCACCGCGAGCCGAGGGCTCGGGCTCACCCACAACCTGGGCGGCTTCCCGGGCGAGATGGTCAGCTTCGTCGGGATCGTCGGCAACGAACTGGGCTGAGCGCGCCTCAGCCCAGCCAGTCGGACAGCACGGCGGCCCGGTCGCCGTCGAGCATCGGGCCGTGGGCTTCCATCATCGGGGCGAGGCTCGCCCGGGCCACGACGTGCTCGTCCTCGAGGAGCGCGCCCACGTCGTTCACCGGAGCGATCGGGATCCGCGCCCCGAGGAACGCGGTGAGCACCGAGTCGAGGTCGCGCTCGGCGATCCACGACGCGACCAGGCGGTCCAGGGCGTCGGCGTGGCCGAGACGATCGGCGCCAGCCGAGAAGCGGGCCCGGTCCGCGGGCCCGTCGCACCCGAGGAGCGGCAGGAGCCGCGCCACTTGCGGGTCCGTCGTCCCCGACACGGCCACATAACGCGCGTCGCGGGTCCGGTAGACGTTGCGGGGCGCGCCGCCGCGCACCCGGCTGCCGGATCGCCGCGGCGGGTCGGCCGGGTCGTAGCCGGCGATCGTGCCGCCGAGGATGGCGAGCACGGGCTCGTACATCGTCACGTCCACGAGCCGGCCCGCGCCTCCCCGCTCGCGGGACCAGCAGCCCGCCAGGGCGCCGATCACCCCCGAGAAGGCGGTGAGCGTGTCGCCGAGCGGCGCCGAGGCCAGCATCGGCGGCCCGTCCGGTTCGCCGGTCAGATCGGCGAGACCACCGAACGCCTCGGCGAGCGTCCCCGCACCGGGACGGTCGGCGTAGGGCCCGGTCAACCCGTAGCAGCTGACTGACGCGACGACGAGGCTCGGGTTGAGCACGTGCAGCTCGTCGAAGCGGCAGCCCCAGCGCGCCCGCACCGCCGCGGTGAGGTTCTCGACCAGGACGTCGGCCCGCTCGATGAGCCCACTGAAGGTCGCCCGGTCCGAGGCCGCGTCGAGGTCCAAGGCGATGGATCGCTTGTGGCGGGCCACCCAGGACCAGTTCCGCGAGACGCCGTCGCGCACGACCCCCATGCGTCGCATCGGGTCACCGGCGGGCGGCTCGACCTTCACCACGTCCGCGCCGAGGTCGCCGAGCATGGCGCCGATCTGGGGTGCGGCGTAGAGCGTCGCCAGCTCCAGGACCCGCAGGCCCCGCAGCGGCGCGTCCGGTTCGGCGCCGGTGCTCAATCCTTGAGCTCGACGAGGATCTCCCGGTAGGGCTGCTGGCCGGTGTTCTTGGCTGTTTCGATGCCGCCCCGCTCGATGTAGATGGCATTGCCGGGGGCGACGTCGCCCTCCACCGTGCCGGCCGGGTACGGGCCTTTCGTGTCGGGCTCGAAGATCCCGGCGATCTTGTCGCCCTGGAGCTGGATCAGCAGATAGTCGAGGGTGTGCTCATGGACCTCGGAGCTCTCGCCGGGGGCGAGCTGCATCTCCCAGACCCGGACCCGGTCGTTCTCGAAGAGCTTCGTGGTCGCGACATCTCCGAGCTTTCGTTCGTCACTCATGGATGTTCCCTTCCTCTCGTTGCTGGTCACAGGTCGGCGGCCGGGCCGACGAACTCGCCGCCCAGCCTGGCGATGGTCTCCCGCGCGCCAGATTCGTCGAACGCGAAGCCGGTGAGCACCAGCTGATCCACGCCGGCGTCGCGGTACGCGGGGAGGTCGGAGGGTTGCACCGGCTGGAGATACGCCCCGATGGTCACGTCGACGTCGCCTCGTGAGCGGCCCGCGTCGGCGAGGAGCCCTTCGAGGCGTCGTACCGAGGCGGCCGCCGACTCGGGGCGGTGGTTGAAGCCGTGCCAGCCGTCGCCGAGCGCCGCGACGCGCTGCAGCGCGGCGTCGGTCTCGCCACCGAAGTAGACGGGAGGGTTCGGTGTCTGCACCGGCTTCGGGTACATCCGACACGGTGGGAGGTGGTAATACTCGCCGTCGTAGGCGGAGACCTCGTCTCGCCAGCACGTGTGCATCACACGGACGTAGTCGCGCGTCCGGTTGGCTCGGGCTGGGAACGGTGCGTCCAGGACCTCGAACTCCTCGCGCAGCCATCCGATGCCGATCCCGAAGTCGATGCGGCCCCCGGACAGCCAGTCGACGGTCGCGACCTCCTTGGCCGTGTAGACGGGGTTGCGCTGCGGGACGAGGCAAACCGCGGTGCCGAGCCGGATCCGCTCGGTGACCGCGGCGAGGTACGTGAGGGTCGTGAACAGCTCGAGCATGCCGGCGCCGGTCGGGAGCGAGAGTCGCCCGTCGTCGGCGTATGGGTACTGGGAGGCGTACTCGTCGAGGAAGACGACGTGCTCACCGATCCAGATGGAGGCGAACCCCGCGTCTTCCGCCGCCCGGGCGTACGCGGTGAGGAACTCGGGCGTCGCGGCGGGACTGACGCTCGGCAAGAAGAGCCCGACGCGCACAACACCTCCTGGTGGAATGGCCGTAGTCTTGGCCGCGGAGCCTAGGGCCCGGCGCCCTCGCCGGTGCCGCCCGCCCCAGGGCAACCGGAATGCTCGATCTGGCACGGTGCCGCGGGCGAAGTCCTCACCAGTTCGTTCGTTGCGTCGACGCCGTTCAACGGGGAGCGTCGAAGATCCACGTGCCCCGGAATTCGACGAGTCGTCGTCCGGATCGCTGCGACACGCGGATGGCGACATCGCCGCAGCTGGGGCAGCGGAGCACGACGCCGGCGCTCGTGTACGCCCGATGGGCCCCCGTCGGGTGTTGTGCTCGACAGGATTGGCAGATCCGCTGCGCTCCGGTTGGTTCCGCGGCGAAGATCTCTTCGAGGAGGCCGCCGATCCCGTTTCCATCGGTGAAGTAACCAGACTCGGTCATGTCATCCTCCGGTCGGTCCGAAACGCTCGGTTTTGACGAGGCGGGGGTCGTGGCCCAGGCCAACCAGCAGGTTGGCGACGTGCTCGACGAGCGGTGTCGGTCCGCACACGAACACGCGAGGCTGGGTTCGGGGCCCGGGTCCGACCTCGCGCAGCATCTCGGCGTCCACCCGGCGCGACCAGCCCGACCAGTGCGGCGGAGCTCCCCGGGTGAGGGTGTAGTGCACGGCGACACCGTCCCGGCCGAGCCGGCCCAGTTCATCCCGGTACAGCAGGTCGTCCCATGATCCGGCGGAGAGGAGAAGGCGGGTATCGACCCGGCTTCCCCGAGCGGTGCGATGGCGGAGCATCGCGGCCAACGGCACGACGCCCGATCCGCCGGCCAGGAGGAGCAGCGGCCCGCCATCGGCGACTTGCCAGGTGAAATATCCCCCGATGGGGCCGCGCAGCTCCAGCTCGTCACCGGCGCGTAGCTCGTCGCAGAGGTACAGCGACACCTCACCATCATCGATTCGCTCGACGGTGAGCGCGAGCGACTCGTCCTCGGGTGCCGACGCGATGGAATAGGAGCGCTCGGCTTGATAGCCGTCCTCGGCGGTCAACCGGACGTCGACGTGTTGACCGGCGAGGTGACCAGGCCAGTCCGGAACCTCCACCACGATGGTCTTCGCCCGGGCGGCCTCGGGGCGCACGGCAACGACGGTTCCTACCCGCCACACCAGCGGGACCCGCGGCAGCGTCAATCGCTCCAGTACCGCTCCTCGTTCCAGGGGTCGCCGCGGTTGTGGTAGCCGAGCGTCTCCCAGAATCCCGGCTCGTCATGGTCCAGGAGCGTGAGGCCGCGCACCCACTTGGCGCTCTTCCAAAGGTAGAGATGCGGGACCAGCAGCCGGGCGGGTCCGCCGTGCTCGGCCTCGAGTGGCTCGCCATCGAACGCGTACGCGATCCACGCCTGACCGTCGGTCACATCCTCGAGCGGCAGATTGGTGGTGTAGCCACCGTCACAAAATGCGGACACGAACTCCGCCGCGGTGTCCACATCTTCGAGCAAACGGTCGACCGACACGCCGGTCCAGATCGTTCCCAGCTTCGACCATTTCGTCACGCAGTGGATATCGACCGTGAACGTCTCACCGGGGAGCGCGACGAACTGCTCCCAAGACCAGGTCCGCTCCTCGTCGAGGGAGCCGCCGATCGTGAAGGTCCAGTCGTCGAGCCCCGTCTGGGGGGTCGGACCTGCCGACAGCACGGGGAAGTCATCGACCACGTACTGGCCCGGGGGCACCCGCGACGCGTCGACGCCCTGACGGCGTCGCCCCCGAAAACCGCGAGACACCGGGGCCATCAGCTCAGCGGTCCGGGTCGCAGGTGAAGACGCCGCGCTGGTCGCTCCCTGACCGACCGCTGCGCCGGAGGCCGATCTCGTGGCGGCCCCGACAGGCTGCGGTGGCAGTCACACAAGCACCCGCGATCCGGCGCGGTGTTCGTCGGTCACTGCTCGTACCCTTCGACTGTCGACGCCGGCCGAGACGAGGCCCGATCTGGGTTTTCTCCTACGTCTCGTCGCGCCCGGCGCTGACGCAAGAGATCCCAACATTGATCGAGTTGCACCTCCAGCTCGCGAAGCCGCTGGGCGTCCGCCTCCGACACTGCACCCGTGCTCGTGTGCGCCTCGAGCTCGTGTTCCTCGTCGACCAGCCGACTGATGCGCTCGATCAGGTCATGGTCGTCCATCGCAACCCCTCGATCCGAAGTGTGTCCATGGTGCAGCATGGCGGATGCCCGATCCAGAGGCGAGTCGAGCCTCTCAGCCGGCAGTGAGCACGCGCTCGGGCGCGGAGAAGGACGACGCGCGACGGTTCGACCGTGACTCCCTCGCCGAGGCTCACCTGCTGGCGGGATCGGCGGACCGCACGGCGCCGCGGGTGGACGCGGCACCGGGGAGCGTGACCGTCGCTCCCGCGATCGCGGACGGGATACTGACCAGGCGGGGCCGGGACAGGCGGAGGGCCGGTCGGCCGTGCGACGATCTTGCCTGTGGAGCGTCCGCTCACCGACGAGGACTATGAGCGGCTCCTCGAGTTTCGGATCGGGTTGCGGCGCTTCCTGCGCTGGAGCGAGACCCAAGCGGCCGCCGCCGGGCTCACCCCCGCCCAACACCAGCTGCTCCTCGCCATCCGCGGCCACCCCGACCCGGCCGGGCCCACGATCGGGGACGTCGCCGACGCGCTGCTGTTGCGTCACCACAGCGCTGTCGGCCTCGTGGACCGGGCGGCAGCCGCGCACCTCGTCCGGCGCCGCCCGGACGCCCAGGACCATCGGGTCGTTCGGCTCGCGCTGACCGCCACCGGATCGAAGCACTTGGCCCGCCTCACCAGCGCCCATCTCGCGGAGCTGGCCGACCTCGCCGCGCGGCTGCACCCACCCTGGGAGGGGCTGTCGAGGCGACGGGTGGACCCCGACCCGTAACCCGCGCGTGGCGGGTGGGGCGTCCTTACGCGGCGGTGGTCGGCGTCGTGGGAGTCGCGGGACTCGCGCCGCCGCTGGGACCGATGCCGCCACCGAAGCCGCCGAACCCGCCGCCCGACCGTCGAGGACCGAAGCCACCGAGGCCGCCCCCCGGTCCCGGCCCGGGGCCACGACCAAAGACAGCTGGCCGAGGACCCCCGTGACCGTTGTCGGTCACCCGGCCGATCGCGAAGCCGGCCGCGCCGATCGCGAGTCCGAGCAGCACGACCAGCGCAGCCGCCAACCACGGGGGGACCGACACGACGGCACGCCGGCTGGACCTCGCGTCCGCGTCGGCGGGCGTCGTGGTGTCAGTCTTGGGCTCGGCCACCGCCGGGCTGGGCTGGGTCGGCTCATCAGGCATCGTCGTCTCCTGGTTTGGAACGGTCAGCATCGTAGAGGCCCGCGGTCGCGTCCGACGCGCGTGCGATGATCACGCCATGTTCGACGTACCCGCGGCGTCCCGTGACCGAGCCCGCCGCGCTCGTCACCAACCCGCTGGCGTGGGATGAGCGTCGGGTGAGCCACCCGATGCGCTTCGCGGTGATCACCTCGAGGGTCCAGGACGGGGCGGCCTGGCGTGGACGGGCGCGGCGGGCCGAGGCGCTCGGGTACTCGTCGCTGCTGATGCCCGACCATTTCCAGGACCAGTGGGCGCCGCTGGTCGGCCTGACGGTCGCGGCGGAAGCCACCACGACGTTGCGGGTCGGCACGCTGGTGTTCGACAACGACTACCGCCACCCCGTCGTGCTGGCCAAGGAGCTCGCCACGCTGGACCGCGCCACCGAGGGGCGCGTCGAGGTCGGTCTCGGAGCGGGCTGGAAACGCTCCGACTACGACGAGGCCGGCATCGTCTACGACCGGCCTGGTGTCCGCATCGCCCGCATGGCGGAGGCACTGCAGATCCTCCGGGCGCTGTGGGCCTCCGACCAGCCCGTCACGTTCGAAGGCGAGCACTACCAGGTGCGCGGCGCCGTCGGGACCCCCCAACCCTTCCGGTCGGGCGGCCCCACCATCACGATCGGGGGCGGGGGTCGTCGGATCCTGTCGCTCGCCGCGCGCGAAGCCGACGTCGTGAGCCTGAACCTGACGCTGAGCGCCGGCACGCTCGGACCGGACGTGACCGCGTCGGCGACCGCCGCGGCGTTCGACGAGAAGATCGGCTGGGTTCGCGAGGCCGCGGGCCCCCGGTTCGAGGCGATCGAGTTGCAGTGCCACTGCCCGTTCGTGATGGTCACCCCGGACGCGACCGCGGTCGCCGAGCGGATGGGACCCGCGTTCGGCGTGTCCCCGGCCGACGCGCTCGACGTTCCCCTGACGCTGCTCGGCACCGTCGACCAGCTCTGCGACATGGTCGAGTCCCGGCGTGAGCGATACGGCTTCACCTACTGGGTTGTGCCCGACGACGCGATGGAGGCGTTTGCTCCGGTCGTCGCCCGCCTCGCCGGTCGCTGACGCGGCGGCTACTGGCGGAAGCCGGCCAGGATCCGCTTCCAGCGGTCGGGGTCGCTTTGGTAGGGGGCGTAGAAGCTGAGCCGGTCGACGAGGTCGCCGTAGCGTTCGAGGAGGCGGGCCGGGATGTCCTCGGGGGCGGCGACGACCGCGAAGGTCTCGAGGATGTCGTCGGTGATCAGCTCCCCCATCTCGGTCCATTCGCCCCGCTTCGATCGGGTGTTCAGCTCCCCCTGCAGCTCGCCCCACCCGTGGAGCTCGAGCACCCCGCGGTATGCCGGTGTCGAGCCGTAGAAGGCGATCTGCTGCTTGGTCCCGACCCGAGCTCGTTCGAGCTCCTCGTCGTCGGTTCCGGTGACCACGAAGAGGGGGCCACAGACCTCGAAGTCGGTTCGGCTCCGCCCGCTCTTGGCGAACCCGCGCTCGAGTGCGGGCATCGTCACCTCGCGCACATACCGCTCGGTGGTAAATCCGTGCAGGATGACCCCGTCGGCGACTTCGCCGGCGACTTCGGTCATGAGCTCGCCGACCGCGGCCAATTGGATCTTGGGGTTCCCGAACGGGTTCGGCCCCGGGTTGAAGAACGGAGTCATGAGGGTGTGGCGGTAGAACTCGCCGCGGAAATCGAGCGGGGTGCCGTCGTTCCAGCACGCCCAGATCGCCCGGATGGCCAGGATCAGCTCTCGCATCCGGCGCGCGGGGTGCGACCACGGCATCGAGAACCGCTTCTCGATGTGGGCCTTGATCTGGCTGCCCAGGCCGAGCCGGAACCGGCCCCGGGAGCACGACTGCAGGTCGTAGGCAAGGTTGGCGAGCGTCATCGGGTTGCGGGCGAACGCCACCGCGATCCCCGTCCCGAGCTCCAGGTGCTCGGTGTGCTGGGCGGCGACCACCAGGGGCAGGAACGGGTCGTGGGCTGTTTCGGCGGTGAGGGCGCCGTCGTACCCGACGGACTCGAGTTCCGCGGCAACGCGGGCGATCTGGGCCGGTTCGGCACCGCCCAGCCCGCCGTCGATCTTCACGCCGGCGGAGCGTATCGGGACTCAGCGGCGCGGCGCGGCGCCGCCCGGAGCGGTCCGCGTGGATGTCACACTCCGGCGATACCCTCCGGCTCAGATGGCTTCACCTCCGTACGCCCTCTCACCGAGTTCGATCTCGTCCTTCAAGGAGTGCCCGCTCGCCTTCCGGTTCTCGTACCTGGACCGGCTCCCCGAGCCGTCGACGGTGTGGACGGCGAAGGGCACCCTCGTGCACCTCGCGCTCCAGTACCTCCTGGACCGGCCCGCCGACGACCGCACGGTGGATGCCGCCCTCGCCGACCTCGACCGGGCCCGGGTGGCGCTCGCCACCGACCCGGAGTTCTCGTCGCTCGAACTCAGCGACGACGAGCGGGCCGGGTTCGACCGCGACGCCGAGCAGCTCGTGCGCCGCTACTTCGACCTCGAGGATCCCCAGCAGGTCCACCCGATCGGTCTCGAGCTTCGCCTCGAGGCTCGGGTGGGTGGCGTCCGCGTCCGGGGTGTCATCGACCGCCTCGACCTCGCCGAGGACGGCGAGCTCGTGGTGAGCGACTACAAGACCGGACGGGTTCCTTCAGAGCTGTTCGAGGCGAAGAGCCTGGCTGGTGTCCACATGTACGCGCTGATGTGCGAGCAGACCTTCGGCCGGCGACCAGCCCGAGTGCAGCTGCTCTATCTCTCGAAGCCCGAGATGATCATCGCCACGCCCAGCGATCAGTCGTGTCAGGGCCTGGCGCGCCGCACCGCGGCCCTCTGGTCCGCGATCGAAACCGCGTGTGTGCGCGACGACTTCCGGCCCCATCCGAGCCGACTCTGCGACTTCTGCACGTTTCGGCCCTACTGCCCGGCGCATGGAGGCGACCCCCAGGACGCGGTCGAGCTGCGCGGGCCCGGGACGATGGTCGAGCCGATGCTTCCCCTCGGCTGAGGACGACGTCGGGTCGTTCCCTCGCCGATATGCTCGACGGCCGATGCGTGGGGTTGCCGAATCCGTCACCGTGTTCGACGAACGGGTCGAGAAATGGCTGGCGCCTCGACGCTCCGCCTCGCTTGACCGCCTCATGTACGGGGTGTCGAGCGCCGCCGACCACGGGCTGATCTGGCTCGCGTTCGGGTCGCTGCGCGCGGCGCGGACCGGCGATCTGCGGTTCGGGGGTCGCTTCGTGCTCGCCCTGGCCGGCGAATCGGCGGTCACGAACACGGTGAAGCTGGCCTTCCGCCGGGTCCGACCCCAGGAGCATTTCTCCCACGACGAGCCACTCCCCTACAAGATGCGACGCCCGATCACGTCGTCGTTCCCTTCGGGGCATGCCGTGACCGCGTTCACGGCGGCGGCGGTCTTGTCGCGGGGTAGCCGACTCGCGCCGGTGTACTACGGGGCGGCCGCCACGATCGCCGCCAGCCGCGTGTACACGCGCATCCACCACGCCTCCGACGGCCTGGCCGGCGTCGCGCTCGGCGTCGCGCTCGGGAGCGTCGCACGGCGGCTCGTACCGTGACCCGCGACGACGAGGAGCACCCAGCCGCCGCGCTGAGCGCACGACGACGGCTCAGCGCAGGCCCCGCGGCGGGTCGGCGACGTCGTGGAGCACTTCCGACCACTCGGTAAATCCGGGGTCGTGCCAGCCCGGGTGACAGCACGTCGTCGCCAGGTCCTGCACGTAGAGATGCAGCGTCGGGGCCTCGTCGGCGAGCTCGGCGAGCTCCCGGCCTCGAGGGTGAACTGAAACCTCCCGGAGGAGGTCGCCGAGCGCCACGCAGGCCAGGACCCGGCTCCGACACGACGGGCACGCCGACACCGTCGCGGCCTCGAAGCCATGAGTCAGGGCGAGGACCGTGGTCGCCTCGGACGCGTCGAGGATCAGCTCCTCGCCGTCCTCGTCGAGGATCGCTAGCGCCTCGTCGGATGCCACGCCGTCGGACGGTACCGCCCCCACCCAGCACCCTTTGACGGCGCCTACGCTGAAGCTCTCGTGCACGCCGTGACCATCGTCGAGGGCGCCCTGCGCTGGCAGACGCACCCCGACCCGGTGCCCGACGACCAAGAGCTCCTCGTGGCCGTGCGGGCGGCCGGCATCAACGGCGCCGACATGCTGCAGCGCCGCGGCCACTACCCGCCACCCCCCGGCAGCCCCGCCGACATCCCGGGCATGGAGCTCGCCGGCGAGGTCCTCGCCGTCGGCGTCGGGTGCTCCACGTTCCGCCCCGGAGACCGTGTCATGGCCGTCGTCGGCGGCGGCGCGCAGGCCGAGCTCGCGGTCGTCCACGAGCGCGTCGCCCTCGCCGTTCCCGAGACACTCTCCTGGCCCGAAGCCGGCGGGTTCCCCGAAGTGTTCACCACCGCCCACGACGCGCTGTTCACACAGTGCGGACTCGGCCTGGGCGAGCGGGTGCTCATCCACGGGGCCGCAGGCGGGGTGGGCCTCGCCGGGGTGCAGCTCGCGGCGCGGGCCGGCGCGCGCGTCGTGGCGACCGTCCGCGACGAGCGACGCCACGCCGATGTGGCACGGATCGGCGCGCGCTGCGGTTCGGTCGAGGTCGTCGCACCCGACGCCGCCGCGGATCGCGGGCCCTTCGACGTGGTGCTCGAGGTGATCGGCGCGCCGAACCTCCCCGGTGATCTGGCCGCGCTGGCCACCGGCGGGCGGATCAGCATCATCGGGGTGGGCGCCGGCTCCACGGTCGACGTCAACCTCCTCGCGCTCATGGGCACCCGGGGCCGGATCTACGGCTCGACGCTGCGGGCACGGCCGCTGGAGCAGAAGGCCGACGCCGCCCAGCTCGTCGCCCACCATGTGCTCCCGCTGCTCGAAGCCGGTGAGCTCCAGATCCCCGTCGAGGCGAGCGTCGCGATGGCCGAGGCGACCACCGCCTACGAGCGCTTCGAGTCGGGCGGCAAGCTCGGCAAGATCGTGCTCGTCAACGACGCGGCTCGCTGATCCCAACGCGGAGCGGACGGGTCAGGGCAGGCCGTTCATGATCAAGACGCTGAGCCGAGGCGGTGAGTTGGCGTAGTCGGTGGTGAACGGCTGCTTGGCGTCGAGGCCGATGAGCCAGACCACCGTCGGCGGGGCCGGGGCCGGCGCCTGCGGGAAGTTCGACAAGAACTCGACGCTGTCGGTGTGCACCATGCCGAGGCCGCCGAGCGGGAGCCGCAACGCGCCGCTGTAGGTCTGGACGTGCCGCGAGGTCTGGGTGTCGACCGCCGACGCGGGGGTGATCGTCACCTCGAGGATCGCGTGGACGCTCGGAATCTGCTCGGTCGCCGACACCAGCTTGGGGGCGAACGGCGGCTTCATGTACTGCACCGTGTAACCGGGCGGGAGGTCGGTAGCCTCTGGGTTCGTGGTCGTCGGGGTGGCCCCGGGAAGGGTGGTGGTCGTCGTCGTCGTGACCCCGGGCACCGCGGTGCCCGGCGTGAAGACGAACGTGATCTTGTCGTAGCAGACGCTGTTGTACGCCGACGCGCTGGAGAGGTACACGGGCTGGGTGATCGCCGCGGGCTCCGTGCGCTTCGCCTCGCTCGCGACGATCAACTGACATCCCGGGCCGTTCGTCGTCACAGTGGCGCTCGGCTGGTGTGCCGGGTTCGACCCGCCGCCGCCCCCCAGGCACGCGCTCGACACCAGGCCGACGACCAGTACGAGCGCGGCGAAGCCAGTGCGCGGGCGGCCCATGGAGGCTGAGCGTAGAGCCCGGTACCATCGCCGGCATGGCAGCAACTCCCGACACCGAGGTCGTCGTCGTCGAAGCGGTCCGCACGCCACTGGGCCGCCGGAATGGCGGCCTGGCCAGCGTCCATCCTGCTGACTTGCTGGGCGCGGTCCAGCGCGCCGCGATCGAGCGGTCCGGGATCGACCCGGGTGCGGTCGGTCAGGTCGTCGCCGGCTGCGTGTCGCAGGTCGGCGAGCAGACCTTCGACATCGCCCGCACCGCGTGGCTCAGCGCCGGCTTCCCGATCGAAGTTGCCGGCACGACCGTCGACGCGCAGTGCGGGTCATCGCAGCAGGCGACGAACCTCGCCGCGGCACTCATCACGGCCGGCGTCGTCGACGTCGCGCTGGCCTGCGGGGTCGAGTCGATGAGCCGGGTCCCGCTCGGCGTCGCGGTCTCGCAAGGCCCGGGTCGGCCCTTGCCGAAGTCCTACTTCGAGCACTTCGACTACGCGACCCAGTTCGAGGGTGCCGAACGCATCGCCGACAAATGGGGAATCAACCGAGAGGACTGCGACCGGTTCGGGCTCCAGTCCCAGCAGCGCGCCCACGCCGCCTGGGCGGAGGGTCGCTTCGAGCGCGAGGTCGTCCCCATCGACGCCCCGGACCTCGGCGAGGACGGCAAACCGACCGGGACCACCCATCACGTCGCGCGCGACGAAGGCCTGCGCGAGACCTCCCTCGAGGCACTCGCGGCGCTCAAGCCCGTCGCGCGCGAGGACGGCGTCCACACCGCAGGCACCTCGTCGCAGATCACCGACGGCGCGGCGGCGGTCCTGCTCGCCTCGGCGAGCCGGGCGCGGGAGCTCGGCCTGCGCGCCCGGGCGCGCCTCGTCGACCAGTGCCTCGTCGGCGTCGACCCCGTGCTCATGCTGACCGGGCCGATCGACGCCACCCAACGGCTCTTCGCCCGCACCGGGCTGGGGATGGACGACCTCGACACGATCGAGATCAACGAGGCGTTCGCGTCCGTGGTGCTGGCCTGGGCGAAGGAGGTCCACCCCGACCCGGCCCGGGTCAACCCCAACGGGGGGGCGATCGCGCTCGGCCATCCGGTCGGCTGCACCGGGGCGCGTCTCATCACCACCGCGCTCCATGAGCTCGAGCGCACCGATGGTCGGTACGGACTCGTCACCATGTGCTGCGGCGGTGGGCTCGGCACCGGCACCATCCTCGAGCGACTCGCGTAACCTCTCCGAGCGTGAGCCTCGCCGGGCAGCCGACTCTTGCCGAGCAGCTTGGGTACTCGCGCGACGCGCGCCTCGTGATCGTCAACTGCGACGATCTCGGCTCCTCACGGGCGGCCAACGTCGGCGTGTACGACGCGCTCCGCAACGGGCTCGGCACGAGCGCCTCGCTCATGGTGCCCTGCCCGTGGGCCCGTGATGCCGCCGCCCAGTACCGCGGTGAGGACATCGGCGTGCACCTCACGTTGAACTCCGAATGGGAGACCTATCGCTGGGCGCCGATCACCTACTGCCCGAGCCTCCTCGACGGCGACGGCGGCTTCCCTCGCACGATCGAGGACACGTGGGACCACGCCGACCTGGAGGAGGTCGGCCGCGAGCTCCGGGCCCAGATCGAGCGCGCCATCTTGTGGGGCTTCGACGTCAGCCACCTCGACAGCCACATGGGGACCCTGCAGCGGCGCGCCGACTTCTTCGGCGCCTACCTGGAGCTCGCGTTGGACTTCGCCCTGCCGTTGCGTATGGGACCCGCGGGTGGCGAGCGGAGCGTCGGCTTCCCGTACCGGGACCTGGCACGCGCCGAGGGCATCGTCTACCCCGACCACTTCGTCCTCTACCGGGGGGTCGGCGCCCGCAAGCACGTCGAGCGGGCGCTCTTCGAGCTGCAGCCAGGCGTGACCGAGGTGTACCTGCATCCCGCGGTGGACGCCGACGAGCTGCGCGCGTCACACCCCGACTGGGCGGGGCGGGTCGAGGACCACGCCTTCCTCTGCCAGGACCCGTCGCTGCCCGATCTGCTCGAGCGCGCCGGCGCCACCCTGATCGGCTACCGCGAGCTGCGAGATCTTCAGCGCGCCGCGTGACCCGCCACCGACCTAGTACTCGGTGACCGCGCGAACCTTGTCCTGCAAGGCCCGGTACTCGGGCGACATGGTGAGCGGCATGAGTTGCATCAGCTTGCCCATGTTCCCGGTCACCTTCGTCTTGCCCTGCATGAAGGCGGCGTTGGCGTCGAGCTCACCCTGTTGGATGGCGACCGAGTCGGCGTAGCCGGTCGTCATGGTGACCTCGGCGTCGGGGAGCTCGCCTCGAGTGGCTTCAGCCAGGACGCCGTTCTCGAGCACCCAGTAGTACTTGACGTCACCCTCGGGTGCGCCGGTGACCACGAACTGCATCGTGGCGCTCGCCCCCGGCCGTTCCGGCTGGTCCTGGGCGAGGGCGCGCGCCTCGTCGAGCCATTCCTGGCTGAGGTACTTGGGCACCGGACCTCCCCGTCGTCACGATGGCCGGGGCAGTGTATCGACGCGCTCCGGCTGCTGGTCCGCGTCGCGCACACCGTCGAAGAGGTCATCCTCGGTCTCGCCCTCGGCGGGGCGGCCGACCCGGGAGCGCGCGAGCACGTACTCGTCGTACGGGAACACCTCGCCGAGCACCTCGTCCGGCAGGCGCATCCAGAACCCCTCGGGATCGACCTGGGTCCGGTGCGCGAGGAGCGCCTGGCGGCGCCGACCGAGCCAGGGTCCGACGTCGACGAAGGTCGTGAACACGCGGTCCTGGTCGGGGAAGTCGCGCTCAAACCAACGCTGGAAGGGGCTCTCCTCGCCGCGACGAATGTGCTCATCGTGGAGGATCTGGACCCGTCGGCGCGAGAAGCCCGTGTAGTACATCTTCGACGGCTGCCAGGGCGGCCCGGCGTCCGGGTACCGCGCCGGGTCGCCGGCCGCGTCGAACGCCGGCCCCGAGATCTCGTGCACCCGGATGTGATCGGGGTGCGGGTAGAACCTCCGATCGTCGGCGTAGGTGACGATCACCTGGGGGCGTTCGGCCCGGATGATGGCGACGAGCCGACCGACGGCCTCGTCGAGCGGCGCGTTCGCGAAGTTGTCCGGCCGGGCGTTCACCTCCGTGTCGGGCATGCCCGAGTCGTAGTAGCCGAGGAGATGCAACGCGTCGTAGCCGATCGCGGCGACGCTGGCCTCGAGCTCCTGGAGGCGGACCTCGGGGAGGTGCTCGCGCACCTCGGGCGTGTCCGCGGCCGGGTTCAAGATGTCGCCCGCCTCGCCGCCCGTGCAGCAGACCAGCACGCACCAGATGCCCTCGTCGTGGTAACGCGCGACGGTGCCGGCCCCCTTGGAGGCCTCGTCGTCAGGATGGGCGTGGACGGACAGCAGCGCGAGCCGGTGACCGTCCCGGTCGGTCGGGGACATCGGCTCCGACCGTACCGTCCCTGGCGTGGTGATCACACACCGCCTGGATACAGTCGCCGTCGTGCTCCACCGGCGTACGTTCGCGATCAGCGCGTGCGTGGCCATGGCAGTGCTGGTCGCACCGCTGGGCACACCGCCGGCAACGGCCGCCGCCAATGCTCCGGCGCTGCAATGGCGGAGCTGTGGTAGTGGATTCGAGTGCAGCACCCTCTCGGTGCCGGTCGACTGGAGCCAGCCCGCCGGTCCCCACGTCGCGCTGGCGGTCGCACGCCACCCGGCCGAGGACCCGTCGCAGCGCCTCGGCTCCCTGGTCATCAACTTTGGCGGCCCCGGAGACCCCGGTGCGGAGTCGCTGCGCCAGGGCGTGTCGAACTTTCCCGCCGTCATCCAGCAACGCTTCGATTTGGTGAGCTTCGACCCGCGCGGGACGGGCCAGTCACGTCCCATCGCGTGCGTCGACGACGCGACCTACGACCGTGCCCTCGCCGCGGATCCCATTCCGCAGAACGTCCAGCAGCTGCTCAGCTTCTACGCGGGCACGAACGGCCCGGTGGACCTGGTGCAGGCCTGCATCAACCGCCAGGGTCCGTGGCTCGCCGACGTGGGCACCCGCAACACCGCCCGTGATCTCGAAGCGCTGCGCGTCGCGCTCGGCGAGCGGACGCTGAACTTCCTCGGCTATTCCTACGGCACGGTGCTGGGGGCCGTCTACGCCCAGATGTATCCGAACCGGATCGGGGCCATGGTCCTGGACGGCGCGGTCAACCTGTCGAGCACCGCGGCGAGCGAGCTGCACGACAACGCGGCCGGATTCGAGCAGGCACTCGACGCCTTCCTCGCTGACTGCGCGGCGCGCACCAGCTGCGCCTTCCACGAGAACGGGAACCCCCGCGCCGCCCTGCTCGCCCTCCAGCAGCGCTTCGAGACCGGCTACACGGTGCCGGTCTTCGACGGCCGCCAGGCTGGCGCCACGCTCTTCTATCTCGCCCTGGCGGGCGGGCTCTACGACCGCAAGACGGGCTGGCCGTTCCTCGCCAAGTCGCTCGCCGCCGCCGAGCACGGCTCGGGAGACGGGATCGCCGAGCTCGCCGACACCCTGACCGGGCGGGATCCCAGCGGTCACTACGACGACCTCCAAGAGGCGCTGGCCACGATCCGCTGCGACGACCGCCACGATCCACTCGTCTCGTTTGCCCAGTACGTCGCGACCTACGAGCAGTACTCCCAGGAGTTCCCCATCTTCGGCGGCTTCCTGGCATCCTCCCCGCTCGGCTGCGACCCCCGCCTCCCCGTCCCGCCGGCCGCCGAGCAGGTCGGCAACGTCCGGGTCACAGCCGCGCCGCCGATTCTCATCGTCGGCACGACCGGGGACCCCGCCACGCCCTACGCGGGAGCGGTGGACCTGCAGTCCCGCCTGCGCCGGTCCCGCCTGCTCACGCTGGTCAGCACCGAGCACGCCGGGTACGGGAAGGGGATCCCCTGCGTCGACTCCAACGTCGACAACTACCTGCTCACCCGCCGGTTGCCCCCGGTCGGTCTGCGCTGCCAGCCCTGACCGGCGTCAGCCCGACGGGGCCGGCGCGGCGGCGAGACGGTAGAGGTCGAGGCGTCCGATGCCCCGCACCCGGCGGCGGAGGAGGCGGCCCACCACGAAGCGGTCGTCGCCCGTCAGCGCGGTCGCGACGTCGCTGGAGACGAGCACGGTCCCCGGGTAGGCGAGCTCGGTCAAGCGGCTCGCGAGGTTGACGACCGGCCCGAAGTAGTCGCCCTCGCGAGACAGGACCGTCCCCGCCGCGATGCCAGCTCGGGTTTCGGGCAGGACGGGGTCGCGCGTCGAGGCGTCGGTGAGCCGGAGCGCGATGTCGGCCGCCGTCGCGGGCGAGTCAGCGATGAACATGACCTCGTCGCCGATCGTCTTGACGATGCGGCCGCCGGCGACGACGACCGTGTCGTGCGCGATCGACGCGAAGCGCTCCACCAGGATGCCAAGCTCTCGATCGTCGAGACCCTCGGCGATCGCCGTGTACCCGACCAGATCGACGAAACCGACCGCCACGTCGACGGTGCCGGGATCTCCCGGGACGCCGAGCGCCAGCTTGCGCCAGATCGCGGCGCGGAGCTGGAGCCGGTGGGCGTGATCGACGAGCCGGCTGATGTCCTCGAACCGGAAGTTCTCACTCAAGAGCTTGGCGAGCGTCTCGTCGGAAATCCCGGCCTGGCGGGCCTCGTCGACCGAGCGGGCGATGTCGTCGCTCTCGGCGTCGGCGATCCGAGCCAGCGCGGAGCTAAGCACCCGAGCCTGGGGCAGCGCCCGGTCCAGGTTCCAGTTGTACACCCACGGCGCCTGCAAGCGCTCGACGAATCCTCGTACCGCGTCGACGTCGGCGTCGGTGAACGCCCGGAGGTCGTCGGGCACGTCGGGGAAGCCAATCGCCCGCCACAGCGAGCGCACCGTCGCCAGGTCGGCTCCAGCCCGCGCCGCGACCTCGACGGCTGAGTACTGACGGGCGCCCGGCAGCACGGACCGGTCAAAGACGAGCAGCGTCAGGTAGCCGTCACGGGCGGCCCGCTCGATCTCGTCGTTCGTCGCGCCCCGCCGCCGCAGGAACCGAGACAGCAAGCGGTCCATCGCAGGCCCGTCACGCCGAGCGGGGGATGTCCTTCCAGGCCAGTTCTCGAGAGTTGTCCGGCTCCTTCGGGAGCCCGAGGACACGCTCGCCGAGGATGTTGCGCATGACGTTCGACGTGCCACCTTCGATGGTGTTCGCCTGGGCGCGCAGGAACCCGCGGGCGATCGCCGGACGGTCCTCGCCCATCCCGCCGAGGTAGGCGAGTGGCCCTTCGGGGCGGGCGGTCGCCTCGGTCGGCTCCCAGGCCATACCGCCCACGCCCTCGAGGTCCACGGCCAGCTTCTGGAGCCGCTGGTTGTACTCGGCCTGCATCAGCTTGGTGATCGAGCCCTCCGGGCCCATCTCAGCGCCCCGCTTTCGCTTGTCGCCGGCGCGCTGGTTGTTGAAGCGAATGAGACGGCCCTCGATGTAGAGCTCCATGAGCCGTTGGCGCATCAGCGGGTCCGTCACGGGCTGGTGACGCGAGATGAGGCGATCGATCGGGCTGCCCCCCACCGCGTCGCCCGCCAGCGAGCCCGCACCCGACAGCGAGACCCGCTCGTTCATCAGGGTCGTGATGGCGACCCTCCACCCTTCGCCCTCGGGGCCGACCCGCATCGAATCGGGGACCCGGACGTTGTCGAAGAAGACCTCGTTGAACTCGGCGTCGCCGGTGATCTGCACCAGCGGCCGGACCTCGACGCCCGGGGCCTGCATGTCGAGCACGAAGTAGCTGAGCCCCTTGTGTTTGGGCACGTCGGCGTTCGTGCGCGCCAGCAGCATCCCCCACCGGGCGATGTGCGCGAGCGTGGTCCACACCTTCTGGCCGTTCAGGACCCACTCGTCGCCGTCTCGCTCGGCACGGGTGGAGAGCCCGGCGACATCGCTGCCCGCCCCCGGCTCGCTGAACAACTGGCACCAGATCTCTTCGTTCGTGGCGAGGCCCCGCAAGAGGTCGCGCTTCTGGTCCTCGCTGCCCCAGGTGATCAGCGTCGGGCCGCCCATCCCGATGCCGATGATGTTGAAGGGGCGCGGAACCTTGTAGTGGTTGAGGACCTCGTTGACGTGCTTGGCCTGACCGGGCGCGAGGGAGAGCCCCGCGCCGTACTCGGCCGGCCAGGTGGGCGTCGCGTATCCGGACTCGCCGAGCCGCCGGCACCAGTCGCGGTAGTCAAGCGCGCGGCGCAACTCGGAATAGCGCGCCTCGTCTCCAGTGTCGATCGCGTCCATCCAGCCCGGCGGGAGCTCCTCGCGCAGGAAGGCTGTCGTCTGCTCACGCAGCTCGGTGTCGGTCACCTCGGTCGTGTCGAGCGCCATGCCGTCCCCCATCGTTGGAACTCGACCCGGATCGTAGCGGTCGGCTCGCCGACGATCGTCCACGCCGGGCACCCCGAGGACCCACGCACCTGGCACGGGTATCCTCGGCGGGCGTGCTCGTCGCATCATCTCGCCTGCGACACCGGGAGCTCGCCGAGTCGTCGCTTCGCTGCCGGGTTGCCGCTCGACGCGTGGAGCCCCAGGAGCGACGGCGATGAGGATCTTCCACCTCGAGCGGCACCTGCCGGGGCGTTCGGGGTGGCTGCGCGCCGCGGTCTTGGGAGCCAACGACGGCATCGTCTCGGTGGCGAGCATCCTTCTCGGGATCGCCGCCGCGACCTCCTCCCGCAACCAGGTGGCGGTCGCGGGCGTCGCGGCGCTCGTGGCCGGCGCGATGGCGATGGCCGCCGGCGAGTTCGTCTCGGTCAGCTCACAGCGGGACGCCGAGCGGGCTGACATCGCTCGTGAACGCGGCGAGATTCTGCAGAATCCGGCCGTCGAGCTCACCGAGCTGCAGCACATCTACGAGCGACGAGGTCTCGACGCCGGACTCGCTCGCCAGGTCGCCGAGCAGCTGATGGAGGAAGATGCGCTCGGGGCGCACCTCCGAGACGAGCTCGGGATCACCGGCTATGGCATGGCGACGCCGCTGCTCGCCGGGGTGACGTCCGCGGTCAGCTTCGCGGCCGGCGCGGCGCTGCCGCTCACCGCGGCGATCGCGTTGCCGAGCGCGGCTCGCATCCCGGTCGTCGCCGGGGTGGCGCTCGGTCTCCTCGCCGCGACGGGCGCGCTGGCGGGGCGCCTCGGGCGCGCCCGGATGGGTCCGGCGGCGTTGCGGGTCCTGGCCGGTGGCGGCGCGGCCATGCTCGTCACCTGGTTGATCGGGACGCTGGTCGGCAAGGCCGTCTAGGTCGCGTCCCGGATCGCCGGCACGACCGAACGCACCGCCGGGAGCGAGACGCCCTCGTCGGCTCCCGCGTCGGATGGAGAGAAGGCGGCGCCGAACATCTTCTGGGGGTCGATGCGCGCGTAGACGGCACTCGACGCGAACTCCTCCCACCCTGCGCCGTAGATCGGGATGTAGGTATCGAGCACGGTGCGTCGAAAGTCGGCGTGCTCGGGTGCGTCGAGATCCACGAACCGTGCGTCGCCGTGGACGACGACCGCGAGGCCTCCCCGCGGGTATGGGGGGCGCTCACCGCAGTCCGGTCTCGCAGGTTCGCGACGCGCACGTCCGCCGACGAGCCGAAATAGAAGCGGCCGCGAACGAACAGTCCGTCGACCGGGGCGACGAGCGGCCGGCCGGCGGCGGTGACGGTCGCGACGGTGAGGATCTGCACGCCGACGAGCAACCGTGCGAGCTCGGCGGCGCCGAGGCGCCGTTCCGGGGCCATGACGTCGTTGAGGTACGGCCCGGCTGGCGGCGGTCTCGTGCACCTCAGCCCGATGCGGTGGCAGTTGGGGTCGGGACCGGCGGGGCGGCGCGCCGCGCGTCGAGGAAGCGGGTCGCTCGCCAGCCGGCTTCGACCAGGACGATTCCCGCCACCGCGATGATCGCGAGCTCGACGAGGACGTGCGATGGCGGAAGAGACAGCGCGAAGAAGCTTCGGAAGGGGGGAACGGCGACGATGGTCGCCACGGAGAGCACCATCGCCAGTGCGAGCAGCCCCCGCCACCAGTTGATGGGACGAGCGAGGATCACCAGGACCCAGAGCGCGATCGCGGCGACCACGACGGTCGCGCTGGTGCGCGCCTCGATCAGCGGCCGGTGGTTCGTATAGAAGGTGAGGCCGTAGGCGACCAGCGCTCCGGTCCCGACGACGGCGCCGGCGGGGACGCAGAACCGCAGGACCCGCTGCATGAAGCCCGGAATGTACCGGCGCGTGTTCGGAGCGAGCGCGAGGAAGAAGCCGGGGATCCCGATCGTGAAGTCGCTGATGATGGTGAGGTGGCGGGGCAGGAACGGATAGGTCCAGCCCAGGATGACAACGGCAACGGCGATGAGCATCGCGTAGACGGTCTTGGTGACAAAGAGGTTCGCGGAACGTTCGATGTTGGCGATCACGCGCCGACCCTCGGCGACGACGCCCGGGAGCGTCGCGAAGCGACTATCGAGGAGCACCAGCTGCGCCACCGCGCGGGTCGCGGCGGCCCCGGAGCCCATCGCCACGCCGATGTCGGCGTCCTTGAGTGCCAGGGCGTCGTTGACGCCGTCGCCGGTCATAGCGACCACATGACCCCGTGCTTGCAGCGCGTGGACGAAGGCACGCTTCTGGCGAGGTGTCACGCGACCATAGACACTGTGCTGTTCGAGCACGTCGGCGAGCTCCGACTCGTCGGTGGGCAGCTCCCGGGCGTCGACCGGGCTGCCCGCGTCGGGCAGGCCAACTCGGCGGGCGACGGCGGCCACCGTTCGCGGGTTGTCTCCGGAGATCACCTTCAACGTGACGCCCTGGTCGGCGAAGTAGGCGAGGGTCTCTCGGGCGTCGGGTCGGATCTTCTCTTCGAGCAGCACGAGGGCGACGGGCGTGAGTGGATCGGGGAGTGCCTCACCGGCGAGGGGAGCGTCGCTGCGGGCGAGGACCAGGACGCGGTTGCCGGTGGCGGCGAGTTCATTCGCTCGAGTCCGGACCGGGTCAGCGGGGGATGCGCTGGGGAGCACCATCTCGGGCGCGCCGAGCACCCAGGTCTGATGTGCTCCGAAGGTGGCCGCGCTCCATTTGCGAGCGGACGAGAACGGCACCACCCCGGTGCGGTTCCAGCCTGGCGGCGCCGCGAGCGCCGCGCTGACCGCGGCGAGGGTCGAGTTGCGGTTCGGGTCGTCGGCGAGGGCGCCGAGTGCCGCCTCGGCCTCGGTTGCGTCGGCCCCGGCGACCGGCTCGCACCGGTCGTAGACGACTTCCCCCTCGGTGAGTGTCCCCGTCTTGTCCAAGCACACGACGTCGACCCGAGCCAGGCCTTCGACGGCCGGCAGCTCCTGGACGAGGACCTTGCGGCGCGCCAGGGTGACCGCCGCGACCCCGAACGCAAGGCTGGTGAGCAAGACGAGGCCTTCGGGCACCATCCCGACGACGCCGGCGACGGTGCTGGTGAGTGCAGGGGAGACCCGGCTGGTCTCGAGCTGACGCCACAGCAGGAGCCCCGCGATCGGGAAGAGCGCGTACTGAATCATCCGGAGCAAGATGTTGATGCCGTCCATGAGCTCCGAGCGCACGAGCCGGAACTGACGGGCCTCGCTGGCCAGCCGGCGCGCGTACGAGTCGGGTCCTACGGCGGTGGCCTGGAAGCGGCCCGTCCCGGCGACGACGATGCTGCCCGACTTGACCGCGGCGTCGACTGCCTTGTCGATGGGATCCGACTCGCCAGTCAGCAGCGATTCGTCGATCTCGAGCCCGCTGGTCTCGCGGACCGCCCCGTCGGCGGGGACCTGGTCGCCGCTGCGCAACGTGCAGAGATCGTCGAGCACCAGGTCCTCGACGGCGATGTCGACCTCCGCAGCGTCGCGGACCACCCGAGCGCGAGGTGCGCTCAGGACGGCGAGGCTGTCCAGCTTCCGCTTGGCGAGGGTCTCCTGGACGATCCCGATCAGCGAGTTCGCGACGAGAACGAGTCCGAACAGACCGTCCTGAGGCTGACCCACGACGAAGATGACGACCAGCATCGTGCCGAGGATCGCGTTGAACCGCGTGAGGACGTTGGCGCGCACGATCTCGCCGTAGGACCGGCTCGTGCGCTCCGCGCCACCGTTGGTCTGACCCCGGGCCACCCGGTCGGCGACCGCGGCGGCGGTCAAGCCCGTCGGTGGTGTCTCGAACGCGGACGACGACGGAAGGGACGCGCCCGACTCGGGGGGCGCCGACGCGGTCATCGTGGCTGACGGTAGCCGAGCCCGGCCCGGCTCGATCGGTCCGCTTCCGGCTTGACCCCGCGCGATTCGCAGCGCGAGGCGTGGGATCCAATGCTCGACGACGGGTGGGGTGTCACGCCTCGGTAGGTTGGGGCTGTTCCCGAGCGCGGCGCGATGACCACGTGACACAAGACCAGCACGAGCCTCCGATCGTCCCGAACAGCTCCCTCGCGCCAAGCGCCACCCGAAGCGGGCGGGTGCGGGCCCTGTTCTCCGACGGTGATCATGCGTCGAGCCCCGCGCACCGCCCCGCCGTGCACGTTCGCCTGTTCCGCTATGCGGCGGGATCGGGGGTTGCCGCACTCGCCAGCGAGATCACCTTCGTCCTCGTCTTTGGAGTCGCGCACACCCCCACGGTGGTCGCCACGGTGGCTGCGTTCCTCGCCGGAGCCCTCCCGAACTGGGTGCTGAACCGTCGATGGGCGTGGAGTCGGCGCGACCAGGTCAGCGTCCGCCGGGAGGTGCTCCCGTACGTTGCGATCGTGCTGGGCGCCCTGGCGATCACGACCGCGGGGACGACGCTCGTCAACGCGTGGTCGAGCAACCTCTCACACTGGGCCGCGGTCGTGCTGGTGGACGGCACGTTCGTCGCGATCACCGGATTTCTGTTCGTCGCCAAGTTCGTGCTGTTCGATCGGGTGGTCTTCACGCGCCGGGCCGCGGATCGTTGAGCTCGACTGGCGGTCCGACCGACCGGTCGGAGACTTCCGGGACGTCCGGAGGCGCCACCACGTGGTGAACACCGCACGGGTGTAGGCGACGCCGAACTGGAGGCTCGAGCCTTTCTTGCTCCGGCCGCCGCGCCGAGCCTGCATCGTCATCGGCTGCTCGAGCACCCGGTAGCCGTGGCCGAGCACTTCGAGGAGCAGCTCCGCGGATTGGTATTGCGGTTGGCGCAGCGTGAGGTCGGCCGTCACCTCGGCCTTCATGGCCCGAAAGCCAAACGAGGTGTCCGTGATCTGCTGACCGCTCAGCGCGGTGGTAACTCGGGCGAAGACCCGGGACCCGACCCGGCGCACGAGGGAGGCGTGCTCCTGGCTGCCCAGCCACCGTGATCCGGTCACGAAGTCCGCCTCGTCGCGGAGCAGCGGCTCGAGCAGGCGCGGGAGTTCCCCGGCGACGTACTGCCCGTCGGCATCGGTCGTGACGATGAACCGGGCCCCCCGTGTCCGAGCGAGGTGGTACCCGAGGCGGAGTGCCGCGCCCTGCCCTCGGTTCGTGGGGCACCCGCAGACGTACGCGCCGCGCGCGAGCGCGATCGCGGCGGTGGCGTCCGTGCCGCCGTCGACCACGACGAGTCGATCGATCCGAAGCCCGTCGCTCTCGTCAGGGAGGGCGTCGAGCACCGGACCGATCGTGGCCGCTTCTTGGTAGGCGGCCACGATGACGACGACCGGTGCGAAGCCTGGTGTCCCGAAGCGGCTCTGGAACTCGTCCAGCGCCGCCCGGTCGACGTCGTCAAACGAGTCGCCGAGCTGGCGGGCTCGGCGACGCCGATCGGTCACGCCACCGGCACGCGGGGCGGGTTCACTCGCGTCCACGTCGCGGCCAGGCCGTCACTGAGCCCGGTCGTCGGTCGGAAGCCCAACGAGCGCGCCCGGGCCGTGTCGACCCGCACGGCCCGCATCTCGCCCGGTGGCGCCGCGACGTGATCCATCTCGATCGTCTGGCCGGTGACGCGTTCCGCCAGCTGGCAGAGATCCAGGACCGACGTCGAGCGTTCGGTCCCGACAGTCAACGGGCCGGAGACTTCGCAACGCCACGCGAGCAAGAACGCCTTGAGTGCATCATCGACGTAGAGGTAGTCACGCTCTTGGAGCCCATCGCCATAGATGGTGACCGGTCGCCCGTCCGCCGCGGCTCGCAAGAGTCGGATGACGAACGTGTCCTTCCCGAGCATGCCGGGGCCGTAGACGTTCGTGAGCCGCACCGCGGCGACGGCCATGTCGTAGGCGCTGCTGTAGGCGCTGCCGAGCATCTCGGCGGCGGCCTTCGTCGCCCCGTAGGGAGTCAGCGGCCGCAGCGGCGTGGTCTCGGAGATGATCTCGTCCGTCGCCCCGACGACCGCATTCGTCGACGCCATGACGATCTGGCGCGTTCCCCCCTGTCGTGCACACTCGAGGAGCCGTTGCGTCGCCGCGACGTTGACCTGATACGAGCCGTCCGGGTCCTTCGTGGACTGCAGTACCGAGGTCCGCGCCGCCAGGTGGAAGACCACGGCCGGTTCGCGCCGGAACGCATCCTCGACGACGCCAGCGGTGGTGATATCCGCGACGATGACATCCTCGACCCCGTCCGCGAGACAGGGTTGCGTGTCGAGGGCGATGACCCGCAGCCCCGACATCCGCAGTGCACGGACGAGGGCCGATCCGATGAATCCGGCCGCTCCGGTGACCAGCGCCACGCTCGTCTTCGACGGCATCGGACCCAGCCCTCAGCGCACGGATTCGCGGCGCGCGGGTGAGCCGTCGGCGGCGACGGATGTCGGATGGCTGGGCGGCCGGGTCGGTCGCCACTGCACCGCGGGCCGGATGACTCGCGGGTCGATCCGGTCGCGGTGCTTAGCGACGAGCTCCGCGATCGAGCCGATCACCTCGTCGTTGAGGAGATGCGGCACCAGGCCCAGGTCGAGCAGCTTGGTGTGCGCCGCGCGGTAGTAGTGCTCCTCGGCCTCGGTGCGGGGGTCCACGAGGTGTTCGATGCTGTGCTTGCCCGGGAGGGCCCCCGTCACGAGCTCAGCCATCTCCGAGACTGACCACGACTCGGTGAACTGGTTGAAGACTCGGTACTCCCCGGCGTTCGGCGGGTTGAGCAGCGCGAGCTCGACGCAGGCCAGCGTGTCGAGGATGTTCAACATCCCGCGCGTCTGCCCACCCTTGCCGTAGACGGTGAGCGGATGGCCGACGACGGCTTGGACGATGAAGCGGTTGAGCACGGTCCCGAAGACCGCGTCGTAGTCGAAGCGGTTGGCCAAGGCCGGGTCCAAGCCGGTCTCGGGTGTCTGTTGTCCATACACGATCCCCTGGTTGAGGTCCGTGGCCCGCAGGCCCCAGGTTCTGCAGGTAAACGCGATGTTGTCCGAGTCGTGGACCTTCGAGAGGTGGTAGAAGGACCCGGGCTGCTTCGGGAACGGCAACGTGTCCGTGCGCCCGCGGTGGGTGATCTCGATGAACCCCTCTTCGATGTCGATGTTCGGGGTCCCGTACTCGCCCATCGTCCCGAGCTTGACCAGGTGGATATCGGGGTCGTACTCGGCGATCGCGAACAGGACGTTCAGGGTTCCGACCAGGTTGTTCGTCTGGGTGTACACCGCGTGGGAGCGGTCGATCATCGAGTAGGGCGCGGAGCGCTGCTCCGCGAAGTGGACCACGGCATCGGGCTCGAAGTGGCGAAACGCGCGTTGGACCACTTCGGCGTCGGTGAGGTCGCCGATGATCGGGGTGACCGTCTTGCCGCTGACGTCGTGCCAGGTGCCAACCCGTCGGTGGAGGTTGGAGATCGGCACGAGGCTGCTGGTCCCGAGCTCAAAGTCGTATTGGCGACGCACGAAGCTGTCGAGGACGGCGACGTCGTGTCCTCTCGCCGAGAGGTGCAGCGCGGTGGGCCAACCAAGAAATCCGTCACCGCCGAGCACGAGGATTCTCATTGGACTTCCTGTCCACTAGTCGCGTCTAGTACGGACTTCGCCCCCGCCGTGGCGCGCCGGGGCGGCCCAAGAGGAACGGATGGTTCGTGGGTGCGAGGAGCCGGACGCCGACGGGTCGGCGCTCGAGTCGAGGCGCGGATCTCGTGCGCCACGGCCCCTGGCAGCCGAGCCGCGGTCGTCGACGCGACCGTGCGCGCGGGCAGGCCATCGCGACGGCGTGCGGCGGGCCCATCGCAACCCTCCGAAGGAGGAGTCTGGGAACTCCGCCCGGATGGCGAGTCGGCCTCGCCGCGCCCATGAGGTATCAGATATTCAGTGCGAGCCAACGGTTCCGCCCAACCAATCCGGCACGTTTCAGATGTGCTCCTAGTCTTACCAGCGCCGGGGCGTGTGCACGCCCAAGCGCTGCATTCCGTTATGGCATAACGGGGCTAAGTGCAGAATAAGCGCGGCGCCGCTCCGCCCCCGCCGGCGGCTGAGCGGTGCAGAATCGGGTGTGGGAATCGCCGCGGCCCAGGAACGCTACGAGCAGATCAGTGACCGGACGCGCCGCCTCCCCGATTTTCGGGTCTCCGACCTCGAGCGGTCTCGCCGGTTCTTCGACCTGTCCTCGCCGAGTCTCCCCACGCGCTCGTTCGAGGTTCTCACCTGCGTGGTGGGGCTCCCACTCCCGGTCGCTCTCCAACGGGCATTCCTGGACAAACGTCGCGAAATTCTGGGGTCGATCCCGGCGACGACTCGGGTCTACCGGGTCGCTCCGACCCTGCTGCACTGGGAGGCCCACATCATCAGGCGGCCCGAGGAGCCCGATATCCCGAGCTCGATGGACGACCTCGAGCGCGCCGTCCGGCTCGCCGTGGGTGGGACCCCGGCGTTCTCCATCGACTTCGCCGGCTTCTTCGTCTCGCCGGAGGGAACGGTGTGTTTTCAGGGCCTCGGCGAGTGGGACACGCTCCGGAGGCGCCTCGCTGAGCAGCTCCCGGACTCGTCGGTCCACCAGCTCGAGACCGGCCACGTGTCGGTGGCCCGGATCCTGGACCCGATCGGGTCGTCGGCGTTCCCGCAACTCGTCGCGCTGCGTGACGCCTCGTCGGGCGAGCGGTACGGGACGCTGGCGGTCGACGAGGTCAAGCTGGTCCTCGAACGACGCTGGTACATGGAGGATCACACGGTCGTGTGCGCGGCCCGCACCCAGGGCGTCGCGGCGGGCTGACGGTGCCCGGGCCAGGTGGTTCAGCGCTTGACATGGGAGTACCGGATCAGGCGCGCCGTCGTGCGACCGTGGCTGGGAACGACCTGGACCTCGTCTCGATACCGGTGACCCAGCGCGGCCTCGAGCGCGGTGAGCTCCGCAGAATGGGTGACGGACGATCGGACCGTCGATCCCCCGGGTACCCGGATGACGAGCCAGACCTGGGGGCTGTGCAGGCCCGCGACCACCGCGATCGGCGACAATGCGGCGAGTCCACGGTCGAAGGGCGCGGCCCATCGGAGCGGCGGCCAGTTGGGACCAGGTCGCCGTCGGAGCTGGGTCTGGCCCGCGTAGTAGTCGAACGGGTACGCGGCGGTGCTCGGATCGACGATGATCGCGTCCCGCGGGCCGATCTGGGCGGCCACGGTGCGGGCGATGCCCCTCCAGTTCTCGTCGACACCGTCGTGGAACCACAGCGCGCGGTAGCCGGGACTGGCGAGGGCGACAAGCGCGGCGACCCCAGCCACCAGGAGCGCCCGGCGGCCCCGGGTGAGAGTCGTGAGGCCGATGGCGAGCACCAACGCGAACCCGGGGAGCGCGACGATGAGATAGCGCGAGAGGAGCAGCGGATAGAAGACGGAGACGACGATCGTCGCCGCGATCGGGACGAGCAGCCACGCGACGGACAGACTGACCCAGCGCCACGGACGCTCTCGGCGTCGGGCGCGAACATCGCCCACGACCGCGCCAAGGGCGACCACGATGACGACAAGGAAGACGAGTTGGGCCGACCAGGAGCTCGTTCCGGTGACTGCCTTCGCCAACGACCGGACTTCGGCGACACTGAGTGGCGCGATCCACTCGATGCCGCTCGTGCCGACCAACGCGAACACCGCGATCGGCACGGCAACGAGGGCGAGCAACCCGGCGCTCGTCAGCGCCCGCCGACGCTGTCCCTCGGCCGGCCTCGTCGCGAGCCACCACACGACATGCCCTGCGATCACCAGCGCGGCGAACCAGTGCGTATAGAGCGCCAACGTGGCGATCACCGTGTACCGCGCCCAGTCGCGCGAGGAATCGGACTCGACGGCGCGGATGAACGCCCAAGTGGCGAGGACAACGAGCAGCAGGAGCAGCGCGTAGGCCCGCGCATCTCGGGCGTAGATCAAGAAGAACGGGCTCGTCGCCAGCAGGATCTCGGCGGCGACGGCGCGGGGACGGCCCAGACGCCGGGCGATCGCGTGGAAGGGTGCGATCACCAAAGCGGCCGCCAGCAGCGAGAACGAGCGGAGCGCGACTTCGCTGGTGCCGAACAGTTGGATCCAGAAATGGACGGTCAGGTAGTAGAGCGCAGCGCCGCGATCGCCACCCGATCCGCTCAGGGCATGCAGCACGTCTCCCAGGCCATGGGCGCTGATCGCCCAGGTTGCTGCCTCGTCACCCGAGAGGCTGGCGCGACCGAGCTGCCACCCGCCGGCGACGAGCACGAACCCGGTGAGCGCCGCGACCCAGATCCACTCGCGGCGCGGCCACGGGCCGGGAACCGGCGTCGGCCCGGCCGGCGGCTCACGCTGGGCGCCGACGGCGGCGGGCGCGACGCTCGCGGTCACCGTGCCTGCTCCACCGCGGGGCTCGTGGGGTTGGCTCGGCTCCCCGGGACGGGTTGTGCTGGCGGCATCCTCACTCCGTCTCTGCGTCCCGCTCGGGAGCCGCGCCCGTGGCCACACCGTGAGCCAGAGGGAAGCACGGCTGGCGCAACTCGGTGTCGCGAGGCCGAGCAGCCACCGCGCACGGTAGCGCCGCCGCGCACCCCGCCGTCGTCGCTTCGCGACGCGCGAACTCCGCCCGCGACGGATACGCCCGGGTGACCCACCCCACTGAACCCGAGGTGGAGTCGAGCCCCCCATCGTCGACCGGCGCCGGACGGGAGCCCAGCCCGCAGACGCGCCGACGCCTGGCGGTCTGGGCACGCCAGCACTGGTGCTTCCTGGTCGTGTTCTTGACCGGTGCAGCACTGCGAGTCCTCACCTCGGTTGCGTACCGTCCGATCCTCCTCTTCATCGATTCGTACCGCTACCTGAGCAACTTCCGCGCGCTCGACCCGACCTTGTCCGAGCCGATCGGGTACAACGCGATCGTGCTTCGCCCGCTCCTGTGGGCGGGCAACCTGGCGACCGTCGCCATCGCGCAACACCTCGTGGGGTTAGCGATGGGCGCCGCGATCTATGCGCTCCTGTTGCGATACCGAGTCCGGCCGTGGCTGGCTGCGCTGGCGATCGCCCCGCTGATGCTGGACGCCTATCAGCTCCAGATCGAGCACAACCTGTTGTCAGAGACACTCTTCGAGGCACTCATCCTCGCCGGGGTCGTCGTGCTGCTCTGGAATCGACGGCCCAGCTTGCGGGCGCTGGCCGTCGGCGGCTTCCTGCTCGGCGTCGCGGTCAGCGTCCGCGCGGTCGGACTCCCGCTGGTCGCGCCGGCGGCGCTCTTCGCCGCGCTGGCGAGTCCGGGCGGCTGGCGACGGGTCGGGCGGGCCGCCGTCCTCACCACGGCGTTCGCGCTCCCCGTCCTCGGATACGGCGCGTACTTCTCGGCGGTCGCGGGCAAGATCGGCTTGACGACCGCGGACGCGAGCGTGATCTACGGCCGCGCGGCCACCATCGTCGACTGCCGACACCTCGAGATGCCCTCGTACGAGCGGCCGCTGTGCCCCAGTGAGCCGCTCGGCCACCGGCTGGGAGTCGACGACTATGCCCACGTCGACCAGCTCGCGAAGCTGGTCACCCTGCCCCCGGGCGAGACCACGAACCAGGTCCTCCACAACTTCGCGCTCCGCGTCTTTCGCCATCAGCCGCTGGATTTCGCCCATGCGGTGCTGGACGACTTCGTCAAGGGCTTCGCGCTCTCCCCGACCACCGCCCACAACGACGTCCCCGTCTCGCGCTGGCAGTTCCAGGTGACCTATCCCGTGTTCCCACCCGACAATCCCCAGCCGGTCACCAAGACCTACGGCGGCGGCAAGCCCACCACCGTCAAGGCACTCACCGAGTTCCTGCGCGACTACCAGCTGAGTGTCGGGTTCGTCCCCGGTCCCCTGCTGGCCCTGGCGTTCCTCGCCGGGCTCCTCGGCGCGGTGGGGCTGGGGCGCGCTCGGCGTTCCGGCCTCCGAGCGGCCTGCCTGCTCCCGACCCTGACCGGGCTGACTCTCCTGCTCGCCGCGGACGTGTTCGAGTTCTCGTGGCGTTATCAGCTGCCCTCACTCGTGTTCGCGCCGCTTGCAGGCGCGCTCGGCGTGACGGCCTTGTTGCGGCGGTCCCCGTCGACGGATGACGGGGCGACGAACCTCAGCCCTCAACCGCCAATGCCGCACCGCCGGCCGACACGGCCCGACGCCGGGGCGAGCTGATCTAGTGCCGTGTCAGGCAACGTTTGCGCGCTTGATCAGTTCGGTGAGGGCTCGGTCCTGGGCGTTGCGGTTCCGCCAGGCGATGTAGCGGCGGATCATGCGTGCTTGCTCTTGGTGGGACCGG
>Ga0182024_10000741_pt1 | contig 85166 bp, 78 predicted proteins | sample P32metaG_FD_120480 | JGI IMG/M metagenome (GOLD analysis project Ga0182024, IMG submission 120480) | Permafrost microbial communities from Stordalen Mire, Sweden - P3-2 metaG (Illumina Assembly) | ecosystem: Environmental > Terrestrial > Soil > Wetlands > Permafrost | place: Sweden: Stordalen... | reverse complement strand
TCCCACCTGCGTTGCAGAACCTGCATCACCGCTTGCTGGATGAGTCGATCCAGCACCGTCGGAATACCCAGCTTTCGTATTCCTCCATCCGGCTTCGGGATTTCCACCCTTTTCACCGGCTGCGGCTTATAGGTCCCGCTCAACAACTGTTCCCGGATTGTCGGCCAGTGCTGTTTCAGGTGCTCCGGCAACTGCTGAACGGTCATACCGTCCACGCCAGCGCTCCCTTTATTGGCCTTGACTCGTGCCAATGCCTGCCTGCAGTTTTCCCGCCCGCAGACCTCCTCCATCAACTGTTCGCCAATGGCCGGGCTTTCTGTCCCGCGCTCCGCCGTGAACGATTCGGTCCCTACCCCGAGGCTTTTCCGGGCTTCACCCCTGTCCGCCTCAGCGAAGGCCAGCAACAACTGGTTCTTCTGCCGCTTGTCGCCCATGAGTTGCGCCGCTTACTTGCCACTCCCATCAACCCCTTGCGGGGACCGTTCGGGCCTTCGCTCCTTCCCGCTTTCACGGGCTCTCTTCACTACTACGCCCTCTGCTGACCTCTGCCGTCCGGTCAGGACCGGTTGCCCGATCCTCAGTCCGGTATCCCGGACCAACGACAGATCTCCCGAGGTAAGTTCGACCGCCTTCCGCACGCAACCGCCGAATTTACAACCAGTGCCCTTGATGGATATGGACTTCGTTGTCACGTGCCAACTCGTCCGGCACCGTATGCCTCAGATCCGGTGTTTGTACATCGGCTCGTACGTTTGCTCCACGCTTCTTTCAGACCCCGTCTCGCGACGACGCCCTTGCGCTTCGCTATCACTTCACCTCCATCAGGTTGTGAAAAGGACTTTCACCTTCGGGCTGTCGAACATGCTCGGCACACACGAAAAAGGCCCCACCGATTTACCGGCGGGGCCTCAGAGTTAGCGAACGATTCTAGAACGTGAACCGAGCGACGAGTTGGCCCGTGCGCGGCTGTGTTCCGGCTCCGTTGAGAGTGTTGACGAAACCATAGCCGCCCGATAAAGCTCCCGCGGTCGATCCGGGAACCGGGAACGGGTTGTTCCTGGATGCCCCGGTCAGAGTGTTGGTGCCCGTGCCGTCGGCTGGCATGCCAAAGAACACACGGTTAAACGGATTGGTGAATTCCGCCCGGATTTGGAGTTGGTATTTCTCCTTCACGCGGAAAATGCGGCCAACGCTGAGATTTTCCTGCGGTTGGCGCTGCCACCGGCAATTGCTGTAATACGGCGCGGAAACGCCGAACACGCCGGCGGGAACATCCACGAAAGCGTTCGGATTCAGCGCAAGCGTGGTTTCGGGGTTGAAATGGCTGTTCGGATTGACGGCCAGACAGGACTGCCCGGCAACGTAATTCTCAAACGTCGTTCCGCCACCAAATACCTGCACGCCGTTCAGAGGAGTAGTGCCAAGGCCCAACTCGTTGACCAAGTTGTTGGAAGAAGGAGGCGTCCGGACCAGCATACCGCTGGCGTATCGCATGACTCCGGCGAAGGTCCAATCGCGCGCCAGCCACTGCATCGTCTTCCCGCCAAAGCCATCGCCACCGAACTTGGTTTTCGGCGTGGTGTAGGTGAAGTTGAACAGCAATGTCTGCGGCTGGTCGAACCCGGAGAGCTGCTTGATGTTCTTTTGGTTAAAGACATCGTTGATGAGCGGATCTTCCGGCGTCAGATAGGAAGTATCGGAATTGGCGGCGTTGGTCAACTGCTTCGCCCAAGTGTAGGCCGCCTGCACGGTCAAGCCGTGGGAGTAGCGTTTAGTCATCTTGACTTGCAGCGAATCATACCAAGTGTCGCCCAACGGCGGTCCGAGGAACGGAGGAACGCCGGTCCACTGCGGGTAGTTGCGCAGTGCATCCAACAACGGTTCTGTCGCGGGGAATCCCCTGTAAACGTTGTCGGGATTTGCCAGCCCCGGGAACTTTGCGAGCACGCCCGGGCTGTTGATGGGCTGCGTGAGCAGTGATGCTTGCGCCGGATTTTGAACGTTAATACCGGTGGTATCTCCGTACAGCCTTTCGGCCTGAAGACCAGCCGGAGTAAGGCCGTCGGCGGCCTGTGTATCCAGCAGGGGCGCCGTCCACCATGCGCCGCGATTACCCACATACGAGGCCTCGATCAGCAGGTTCGGGATGATCTCATGCTGCACCCCGATGCTCCACTGGATAATACGAGGCAGTCTGCCCGCGCCCTTCGCGATGTAAATAAACGGCTCGGTGGGGGGGACGCAGGCCTCCGTGCCGGCCGGGCCGCAATTGACGGCGCCGCTCGGATAAGGGAACTGGCTGTATCCGGGAGCTTGACTGTACCCGGGGAAAGTTAGCGCGTTAGCGCCCGAGAACGGATTTCCGTTCGAGAGCTGGGTTGCTGGGAGGCCGAATCCGGGAGCATTCTCGGTAAAGAAGTTGGCCACGCTATATGACAAGTAGGCGTTGTTGGGCGAGGTCGAGTAACTGATTCCACCCCCGGCGCGTATGACCGTCTTGGGCGCAACTTGGTATGCGACGCCGAGACGCGGTCCGATCGCAAAATTGTAAGTGTCATTCAGCGAACATTTGCAAGTGGCCCCATAAACCGTACTGCCGATGATTCCACCAGGCATTGAAGGCGAAGGAAGGTTGGGATTGGGAGCGGTGAAACTGGCATCGGACATGTTTCCGTGCTCTTCGCTCAACAATGTGGCGCGATCCCAGCGAAGTCCATAGTCCAAGGTCAGCTTACGGGTGATCTTCCAATTGTCCTGGAGGAAGAGACCAACGGTATGGTTGCCCAGACGCGTATCGTTGACTGCGGAACTCTCGACGTAGTCGGTTCTGCCCAGCAGGAAGCTGGCATATTGGAATCCCGTGTAGAAGGGGCCCCCGTTGCTGGACTCAACCGGATTTTCAGTCTCGATATTGCTGAACCCGTACAGACCGAAGGCGCGAATACTGCTCTGTTGGGGGAAACCTTCAAGAGCTATTTCCATGCCCGCCTTGAAAGTGTGATTGCCTTTGACCCACGTCACGCTGGCGTTGCCGGTAGGCCGAATGTCTTTCAGGTCGGATTCGTCAAAGCCGCCCGGTCCGACTGCAGCGCCGCCGAAACCCGATCCCAAGGCCAAGCCGCCGGTAAAGGCGTTGTTCAAGCCGGCAAATGACGGCATGTACTCACTGGCAGGAAATGGTTGGAATGCGCCGTTGGTCAAACCCGCCGCCGTGGAATCGAAATTGGAGGTTACGGTATAGACGGGGTGATTGATGTAAGCAAGTCCGACGCCGATATGCAACAGCAGGGTGGGTGTGATTGTCTCGTCGAAGTTGGCGCGAACGGTATAGGCGTTGTCGGCCTGCGGCGCCACCGGAGACAGGTTGGCGGCAAATCCGTTCGAAGCGGGCGAATTTGTTATCGTTTCCGAAAAATAGCCGGACAACTTCATCGAAGACGAGAGGTTGTGGTCGATCTTGAACGCCGGGATCGTGGTGTGCCGGAAGTTGCCATAGGGCGCAATGACGTAGTTATTCAGGGACCCGGCAGTCTGCGGCTGGACAAAAAGCGTACTCTGCATGTACTTTGCGACCGGGTCGATCATGCTCGGAGGAATCGTGTTGTTCGGGAATGGCGTTTCGGCAATCACGCCACCCGCGAGGGTCTTTCTGGTCGTCGGATCGAAAACAGTACCCTCGGCATAGCAGCCAACTCCATCGGCGGCGGCTGCGGGATTAAAGGCCGATGCGCAAACCTGGAATGCGGGGAATGGCGCCGCGGAGAAGTTTCCCTGCTGGTAGGCTGCCGACGGCGCTGTTGCCAGCGAACTGGCCGTGACCGTGCTTTGACGGAACTGCTCAAAGTTGAAGAAAAAGAAAGTCTTGTCTTTGCCGTTGTAGAGTTTGGGGATTTTGACCGGGCCGCCCAGCGTGAAGCCATAATCGTTCCGGCGCAGATCGTTCTTGATGTGCTGGGTGCATCCCGGCGTCCCCCCGTAGCACGGTTCCTGCGTGAAAGGCAGACCGGCGTTCAGAAAGTCGTTGTCGAAATAATCGTACGCCGACCCATGAAATTGGTTGGTGCCGGACTTCATGGTGTAGTTGATGTAGCCACCACCCGCCTGCCCATACTCGGCGGCGAAATTACTGGTCTGGACCGAGACTTCCTGAATGGAGTCCGCGCTTTGCTGGTTGATCTGGTTGACTTGGCGCCATAGACCGTCGGTGGCATCCTGGCCTTCCACGCGAACGGCTTGCGAGTTGGAAGGCAGGCCGTTGATACGCAGACTGTAATCGGTGGATTGCCCGGCGCCCGGCAGCAGGTTTAGCACCGCCAGCGGGTCGCGGATGTTGCCGAGGCTGGTGCCTGCGCCCAAGGTGAAGATCGGGAGGTCGTCGGCGCGGGTGTAGTCGATCTGATGGCTCAGTTCGCCGCTTTCCGTTTTCAGCAGCGGCGCTTCGGCGTTAACCGTAACCGTGTCGGTGGTGGCTCCGACTTCAAGGGTCGCGTCGGCGCGCACAGTCTCGGCGACCTGGACTTGGAGGCCCGGCCGAACATACTTCTTGAAGCCCGCGGAACTCACCGAAAGCTCATAAGTACCCGCCGGAAGAGATGCCAGCGTGAAATTGCCCGTGCTCGTACTGGCCGCCGTATAAACGGAGGATGTTTCCAAGTTCTTCGCTTCGATGCTCGCGTTTGGAACCACGGCGCCTGCCGGATCCAGAACCGTGCCTGTGATCGTGCCGCGATCAGTCTGCGCGAACGCAGCTGAGGCGACGAGAAGAAGCACTCCAACCGTAGAAATCAGTGTTCTCACGAACTTTTGCCCTCTGTGTTTGAAATTTGGACCCAAAACCAAGTACGACTCCCTGAATAATCACGTGAAGTCTATCGAAGCGGGGGCCACTGCGGCAACATCCACGCGACCTGTTGACTGAAATTTGACGCTACTTTGACGCTTCCATAATTGGAAATCGCTATTTACAGAAGTTCGGCGGTTGGCCCGGAGGGCGTATTTTTACCTGGCGTGGTCTAGAGTCGTCGCTACAAAATCGCCCAGTTGTTGGGCGCTGAACTGGTTGCCCTCGAAGTTGGCGGCCAGTTTGCCCTCGCGGTCAATGACGAGGGTGTGCAGGGAATGCGCCAGAGTCCCCTCGTCCGGCCAGAAGTTCAAGCCAAACATGCGGCATACCGCCTTCACCTCAGCGGGCGTACCCGTCAGGAAGTGCCATGAGCCCGGGTCCGCCTTCCAGCTGCCGGCGTACTTCGCCAGCACCTCCGGCCGATCGTGAACCGGGTCGAAACTGATGCTCAGCAGGACCACATCCCGGCCCATCCGTCCGGCGAAACGCTTCTGAAGGCGCGCGAAGTTGTTGGAGAGCCGGAAACAATAGTCGGGCAGAGGGCAACTCGTGTAGATGAAGGTGACTCCCACCACTTTGCCCCTGAACCGCGAGAGACTAACGCGCTGCCCGGTCTGATCGGTGAGCGTGAAATCCGAAACCGGTTCGCCGACGGCAAGCGGCGCCGGCTGCGGATTCGTCTTGTCGAGGCGGGCAAGCAGTTGCAACCGGCGAACCAGCAGCGGTTCCTGCGCCAGGTTTTCGTACTCATGCACGCGAACGTTCTCGGCCCAGGAACGGTCTTTTTCAACGACCAGCGTGAAGTCCACGAACATGCTGGGTTTCAGGCCTGCGAGGGCTTTCGGCTCGCGTACCGGGATCGGCATCACCATGGCTTTCATGTATCCGGGGATTTCCGAACAGGAGGCGAGGAAGGTCCGATGAGGCTTGTCTATATTCAGAATCAGCCCGCTGACGGGGTAGCGCGCCGCCGCGGCAGCCCATAGGTTACCCGCGAAAAAACACGCTGCAAGGGCCGGTAAGAGCACTCGTTTCATGGAACTCTCCTCGCGCCTCCCAGGCGGACCGGACGCCGCTCGAGTTTCGTGTATTCGGCAGCAAACTCTTTGATCTCGAGGAACTCGTTCTTACCCACATTGGTAAACGTCTGCGGCGTCCGGCTTCCGCCGGGCCACCAGATTTCGATGCTCACAATCTGCGCCGCTTTCCCCAACCCGATGTGCTGTTGCAGCGGCGAGGCGCCGAAGGACCCGCCGCTGCCGACGGTGCGATAGATCGAGCGCGTCGCACTTTGATTCACACCACTGTGATTCGGCCCGGCCTGATCTTTCACGGTCACTTTGATCCGGGCTCCGATCGCGACCCTGTTCGCCTTCACTCCCACCAGCTTCAAACTGATCCAGTCATTGCCGTTACCGGGGTTTTCAAACAGGCGGAAAGCATGGCTGTCCCCGGGCTGCGCACCGCCGATCGAAGTGATGATGTCTTCATCGCCATCGTTATCGATGTCCGCAAAGGCGACACCGTGTCCTTTGTGCAACTCGCCCGTGCCGGAAGAAGCCGTGACGTCCACAAAGGATTTTCCTTCCTTGTTCCGGAGCAGAACGTTGGGAAGCAGTGAAGCATACGACGGACTTCCAGTGCCGAGATAGATATCGAGGTAACCGTCGTTGTCCACATCGCCGAAGTTTGCCCCCATGGGCATGAAGACCTTGTCCAGCCCGGTCTCTTTGGTCACGTCCCGGAAGGCCCCGTTTCCAAGGTTCCGGTATAACTTCAGGGTCCCGGCTTTGTGAGGAAGCCCAAGGTAAGTCTGCAGGGTCTCTTCGACCGACAGGGAAAAGTTCGCGACAAACAAGTCGGGCCAGCCGTCGTTGTCGTAATCGAAGAACCACGCGGCAAAACCTTTTCCCACCCCCGGCACGCCAGCCTGTTTGGCAATATTCGTAAACGTCAGGTTATGGTTATTGTGATACAGATAGTTGGCGCCGTTCAGATTGGAAACGTAGAAATCCGCGTAGCCGTCGTTGTCGTAATCGGCTGCCACGACGCCCTTCGTAAAGGCGGTCCGGTCGATACCCGCGGAATGGGAGATGTCTTCGAACGTTCCGTCGCCTTTGTTGAGGAAGAGCTGGCTGGGCCCGGTCTCGTTACCCACGAAAAGGTCGAGAAAACCGTCATTATTGATATCGGCCCAAACCCCAGCCTGGGTATTTGTCGCCGGTTTCGCCAGACCGCTCTCTTTCGTGACGTCAGTGAAGGTCCCGTTGCAGTTGTTCCGAAGCAGCGATTTGCGATGGGCGAGATTCTGCGGAATCCATGATCCCCGCAAAACCAGAATGTCCGTGCATCCATCGTTGTTGTAGTCGGTCTGGATGATATTCAGGCCGCCCGTCTGGTCGGTGAGGCCGGCCTTGTCGGCCTGGTCGGTAAAAGTCCCGTTTCCGTTGTTATGGAAATAGTGCATCGGCGTGCAAAGGTTCCAGTTCGATGTCACGACGTCCAATCGGCCGTTGTTCTCGAAATCGTCGACGATTACGCCGGCAGCCATGGCGAACAGATTCAGCCCCGCCTGGGGAGCCACGTCGGTGAAGCGTCCTACACTTTCACCGGAGGCAGACGACCCAAACGACGACAAAGGCAGCAGGTATTTTGGCGGAACGCCGGAGGGATGGTTCCCCATATACATATAGGTAAGATTCAGCAGCCATTTCACTTCGAGATCATCGGGCTTTCGCGCGAGATATTTCGTGAAATACTGAATGGCTTTCTCCGCACTGGCGGTTTGCGCAGTTTGCGCAAAGCCGAGATCCGGACGCATCGGGAAGATGCATCGGTCACCCGGATTGCGATAGACGTCGTTGTCCATCTCCGATTTGTGCAGATAACCAACCCCGAGCACTTCCTCCATCAGCGGCACGGCGTTTGGAACATCCGCCGAGGCAATGCGGTACGCGATCTCCCACTGTTCGACGGCTTGCGCCATTTCGCCCTGGTATGCGTGGATCTGCCCCCTGCTCACGTAGAAATTCATCACGTCGAGCCGCTTCGTGGACTTATCGCGCAGCGGGCTCTGTTTGTTCGCCGGATCCGCCAGCGCGTCCAGCTGCTTCAGGAGTATTGACGGTGACTGACGGTAGTCTTCGCAGACGGCATGCAGGTCCTGGCCCCAGCTCTCCGGAAGGGTGCGCTGGACCAAAAGCGACAATGCTTCGTCCTGTCCGCCCACAAGCGGGGCAATCCTTACGCTCCCTTCGGCTCCGATGGCAGCCTGGAGCGCGCGGTCGGCGCTCCCCAGATCCGCGGCCTCTGTTTCCGTCATTACCTGCAGAATGGCGTAACCGGATGGTATTTTGACGATCTTCGAAAGCTGCCCAGGTTGTACTCCGCGCAGCGCATCTCTCAATTCGGGACGCAGCGAAGCAGGATCGATCTTCCCCAGGAAGCCGCCGTCGGCTGAGGTTGGATCCACGGATTTTTCGCGCGCGAGGACAGCGAAGTCATCGCCCGCCTTCAACCGGTCCAGAACGGCTTGCGCATCTTCGGCTGAATTCAGCACGATCAGCCGCACGGCAACCTCGTTTGCGTCATCTCCCGTTCGTGCGACTTGCGAAAAAAGGATCAGGCCGAGGACAGCGACCACTGCGGGAAACAACGTCCGGCGCAGGACCTTCGCGAGTTGCGCGTTGGCGAAATACATGATGGGCCGCCTTCGGCAAGTTTATTATAAAGCCGCGCGCTCTATTAGATGGAAGCGTTCAGGGGTGTGACCCGAGTTGCGCCAACCCCTGGTCAATCTGCGCCAGCAGTTGCGGCGGACCCGACTGGAGCACCAGGGGCCGGGCTTGTTTGAGATACTCCGTGGCTTTTGCCGGGTCTCCGGAGTTTACGTATGCCTGCGCCAGGGTCATCAGGAAGACAGGCGTCATCTTGTCGTTCCCCTGGAGCGCCGGGACCAACACGGGAATGGCTTCGCGGCTGCGGCCCGTAGTGATCAGGAGCTGGCCCAGCATCAGCCGCGCAGGACGAAAGGAAGGCTCAACCTTCAGTGCGAGCCGATAATGCTCGATCGCCTCGACCGGCCTATGCTGCCTCAGCATGACGTCCGCGAGCCAGGCCTGGGCCTCCCCGTCGTCGGGCTTCAGTGAAATTCCTTTCTCGATCGCGGCGACGGCCTTGTCATATTTCCCCTGGCTGGCCAGGGCAGTGCCATAGTACAAATAAACCTTTGGCAGGTTAGGGCTGGTCCGGCTGGCGGTCGCGTACAGGGCTTCCACTTCTTCCGGAGACGACTGGCTGGGGAATTGAGCCATATAAAGAAGGTTCACCAGGCTGTCCGGGTTATCCGGATGGCTTGTCAGAACCTCCTTATAAATCTGCGCTGCCTCGTCAAAATGTCTTCTGTCCATGAGCCGCTTGGCCTCGGTCAGGCGAGTCTCAATACCTGTGGACAGCTTCGCGACTTCGCCTCGCAACTGGTCCCCCGACGGCGGATTGCGGTCTTTGTAGCTCTCGGCCAACCGGAAATTCTTGTCCGACTCGGCAGTGTGCCCCAGTCTCCTTCCCGCTTCCGCCAAGCCGAACCAAGCGGCTCCGTACGTGGGAAACGCCTCGCAAGCCCGGCGGTAGAGATCTTCCGCGGCCACGAAATCCCCCTGTGCGAACTTAACCCGCCCCAGGGTGTATAGAGTCTCTGCCGAGCCGGGATTTTGTGCCAGGAGAGGCTCGAGCACTGCGTCGCTTTCCTGAAAACGTCCCAGTTTCAAAAGCAGCTCCCCGCGCTTGAGGACGGCGGGCGTATAGTCCGGGCGGATACGCAACGCGTCCGAGACCGCTGCCAGGGCATCTTCCGTCCTGGAAGTATTCTCGATTGCAATGGCCAGGTAATATCGCCACGCGAATTCCTTTGGTTCCAGCCGAATCGCGCGTTGAAAGGCGGGCACGGCCGGCGCATAAAGCGTGTGTGCTTCGAGCACCATACCCAAGCGCCCCGTAGCCTGCCCGCTTTTGGGCTGTGCGACGGCCTCATTGTAAGCTTTCTCAATCGCGTCGCGAACGTCGGCGTCCAGACCGGCAAGTGGCACGGCTGGAACCGGCGGGACCGGGCGGGCGCACGAAACGGTGAGCAGCAGATTGAGCAACCCAGCCAGCAGCACGACCGGTGCCCCGCTGGTCATCGCCGCTCCCCCTTCATAGTTTGACACCATATCATGCCCGTGAGATTCTGTTGCAGGTGAAGTCGGGCTCTCTGCTGCCTCTGCTGTTTCCGCTGCTTGGCCTTTCCTTCTCGTGCAGATCCTCCCCGCCACGCAGTTCTCCCCTCTTTGAGGATGTCGCCAAACAGAGCGGGATCGACTTCTGGCAGTATTCCGGCGCTACGGGAGAGTATCTCCTGCCGGAAATGGTGGGCTCCGGCGCTGCGCTGATCGACTACGACAATGACGGTGATATGGACGTTTTTCTTGTCCAGGGCTACCCAACCGATCCGCAGGGCAAGGCTATTGTCCCTGTGCCCGCGGGATGGAAACCAGGTAACCGGCTGTTCCGGAATAACCTTAATCCGAGCGGCAAACTCTCTTTCAGCGACGTTACCGAATCGGCCGGACTGGGACACGCGGGCCAGGGCATGGGCGTCGCGGCCGGCGACTATGACAACGATGGCTACACCGATCTTTACGTGACGAATTACGATCACAACATCCTCTATCACAACAATGGAAATGGTACCTTCACCGATGTCACAGCAACCGCCGGAGTGGCGTCATCCGGCTGGTCTACCAGTGCCGCGTTTATCGACTACGACCGGGACGGCCTGCTCGATCTGGCGGTGGTTCACTACGTGCAGTTTTATCCCCGTCCTTGTTATTCGCCGCAGGGTTCCAAAGATTACTGCGGTCCGCAGCCGTTCGAAGGATCCGTCACGCAGCTCTATCACAACCTCGGGAACGGACGGTTTAAAGATGTCACGGTCGAGCTGGGCCTGAACGCGAAAAAGGGACCCGGACTTGGCATCCTGACCGGGGATTTCGGCGCCGACGGATATCCGGGTTTCCTGGTGGCCAACGACGGCGCGGCGAATCACCTCTGGATCAGTCAACCGCGCGCTCCTTCGAAACCGAGCGGCCGCGTATTCCACGAAGAGGGCCTCACGCACGGACTCGCCTATGCTTCCGACGGCAAGGCCCGCGCCGGCATGGGCATCGCGGCCGGAGACATCTATGGCGATGGCGGGGAAGCCATAATCGTGACCAATCTTCCCAACGAATCGTTCACCTTGTTCCAGCGGCAACCGAACGGAGATTTCGTCGACGCCACCGAGCAGTCCGGGCTTTCGCATATATCCCTGCCCTATACCGGCTTCGGCGTCGGCTTGCTGGATATGGAGAATCGCGCACTTCTCGACATGTTCAGCGCCAACGGAGGGGTAAGGGTCATGATCTCCCAGCAGCAGGCCGACCCATTTCCTTACCGCGAGCGCAAATTGCTGCTGCGCAATCTGGGGAAAGGGAAGGGATTTGCGGACGTCACCGGTTCAGCCGGCCCCGCCCTGCAGCCTCTGGAGGTCAGCCGGGCCGCCGTCTTCGGCGATGTGAACAACGACGGCGGAGTGGATATTCTAGTGACCAATAACAACGGTCCCGCGCGGCTGTTGTTGAACACGGTGCCGGACCGCGGTCATTGGATACTGGTTCGTCTGGAGGGAGTTAAAACCAATCGCTCCGGATATGGAAGCATAGTGGAACTGGTGCGTAAGAATGGCTCATCCGTGAAACGCTGGGCGAGAGGTGACGGCAGTTATCTCGCCGCCAACGATCCCAGAATTCACTTCGGGCTGGGAAAGACGCCCGATATCGACCGCATCCAGGTCCATTGGCTGGCGGGGGGCTGTGAGGCATGGCAACAGACGGCGGTGGATCGGATCGTGAATCTGCGCGAAGGCAGCGGCCAACCCTGCCATTAAGCCGCCGACGACTCAGGCTTCGAAACGCAGCCCGAAGCGGCGGGCGGTACACGCGGCTTCAGCCGCGTTGTTCGGTGTGAAAGAGACGCGGCTGAAGCCGCGTGTACCTGGTTTCTTGTGCAAAAAAGGCCTCGCCGGTTGCCCGGCGAGGCCTCAAGTTAAGCAAGGTTAGTTGAGTCTTACCTCAGAACGTGAATCTACCTACCAACTGTCCGGTGCGAGGCTGGGCACCCGCTCCGTTGAAGCTGTTGACAAACCCATAGCCGCCATTCAAGGCTCCGGTTGTCGAACCCAAAACCGGAAATGGGTTACCGGTGGTTGGCAGGTTAGCAGTTCCGGTCCCGCCGCCGGTTGCCGGTGGGGAGTAGAACACGCGATTAAACACGTTCTGGAACTCCGCCCGGATCTGTATCTGGTATTTCTCCTTGATCCGGAAAGTCCGGGCCACGCTGAGAGATTCAGCCGGCTGCCGCTGCCACCGGTTGCCAATGTAGTAGGGAGCCGAGACCCCGAACTGGGCCGGACCCGGCTCCGTCCACGCATTGGGATTCAGCACGATAGTTTTGGTGGGGTCGAAGTGCGAATTTGGATTGAACCCCGGGGCGAAGAAAGACTGGCCCGGAACGTAGTTTTCCAAGCCGTAGGGTGCGCCGAATAGCGCCGGGTTATCCTGCGAACCGACACCCAGCTGATACAGGAAGTTGTTATTGGCGCCGGGCGTTTCCAGTATCACCCCGCTCTGATAGCGCAGCACGCCGCCGAATGTGAAGTCGCGCGTCAGATACTGGAGCGTCTTTCCGGCAAAGCCGTCGCCGCCGAATTTGTTCTTCGGAGTGGTGTAGTTGAAGTTGACCACCAGCACCTGCGGTTCGTCCAAGCTGGAAAGCTGCTTGTTTTGCATACGGTTATTCACGTCGTTGACGACCACCTGGCCGGCAGTAAAGTACGCCGAGTTGGAGTTGGTGCCAAGGACCTCTTCCTTCTGGAACGTGTATGCCCCCTGCAGGGTCAACCCGTGCGAAAAACGCTTGGTCAGCTTTACCTGGAGCGAATCGTACCAAGTGTCGCCCAGCGGCGGTCCCAGGAAGGGTGGAACGCCGATCCACTGCGGACGGGGCCGCAGAGCTTGGTTCAGAAGATTATACGACGGGAATCCCGGATACACATTATTCGGATTCGCCAGCGCCGGGTATGCCGCGATCACATCGGGGCTGCTGATCGGCTCGGTGAGGAGCGCCAGCTGAGCCGGGTTGTTGACGTTGAGTCCCGTGGTGTTGCCGTAGGAGCGGTTCGCCAGCAAACCTGCCGGGGTAAGCCCGTTCTCGGCTTCGGAGGAGAGGTCCGGCGCTGTAAACCACGCGCCGCGGTTGCCTACGTAGCTGGCCTCGATCAGCAGGTTTTGGATGATTTCGCGCTGCAGCCCGATGCTCCAATTGAAGATGCGCGGCGGCCTTCCCGTGCCCTTGTCGATCGTAATGAACGGCGAATCCACCGGGAAGCACGGGCTCAGGCCCGTCGGGCCGCAACCCGAAGTGGAAGTCTGTGAGGGAAACGATGGGGGCGCAAGAGGGTACGTGAGTGGTCCGTTACCGTATCTGTTGCCGGGAGCAAACGGATTTCCATCCTGAAATCTGATACAGGCTGGGCAAGCTCCGCCGATGCCTTGGCCAGTTCCCTCCGGGGCCGATATGGCATAGAAATCGGCATCGGTACCCGACAAGCCGGCGTTGGTGCCAGCGACCGAGTAAGAGGTGCCTCCGCCCGCCCGAAACACTGTCTTCGAATTGATCTGGTAGGCCGCTCCCAGGCGCGGTCCAAACGCGAACGGATAGTTCTGATTGAACTGCTTCTGATAAACCACCAAGCCGGGCAGCGGGGTAGTCGAATCCGCCGGAACCAGGGCCGGATTCGGCGCCTGGAAGTCGGCGCTCTGCATGCGCCCGTGCTCCTCCTGCAGCAGGTTGGAATAGTCGTAGCGCAGACCCAGCTCCAGGGTGAGTTTACGGGTGACCTTCCAATTGTCCTGCGCGTAGAAACCGAGCTCATGCCTGCCCAGCCGGGTGTCGGTAATCGCCGAAGCGTTAAGGAAGTCTGGCAATCCCAACAGGAAGCTGGCATAACCAAATCCGGAAGTGAGGAACGCGTTGGCGCCCAAGCCTGGCGCGCTACTGGTATACTCCCAGGGATTTTGGGTTTCCTGGGCGGCGAAGCCATAAAGAGCGTTGGCGCGGCTGGAACTCTGCGTGGGGAAACCGTCGACGACCATTTCCGCGCCAAACTTGAACGTGTGGTTCCCCTTGACATAAGTCATGTTGACGTTCGCCGTCGGCTTGTACTCCTTCTCATCCTGGTCCGCGGCGAAGCCGACGCCGGGCCCACCGAAGAGCCCACCCACCGCAAGGCCACCCGAGAAGAAGCTGCCCAAGCCACCCATGTTAGGCATAAAGTTATTCGCCGGGTACTGTTGGCTCGCCGACCAACCCAGTAGCTGGCCCGCGTTAACGGACGGCGGATACTGGGGCTGGTCGAAGTACAGAAGACCGATACCCACATGCAGCAGAAGCGTGGGCGTGATGGTTTGGTCGTAATTGACGCGGATCGTTTGCGAGTTTTGGATCTGAGGCGTGGCCGGCTCCTCGAGGTTCGTATATCCATTGGCATTGGGCGAATAGGTTCTCGTTGCGGAATAGTACCCGGATACCTTGATTTTCGAGCTGACGTTCTGATCGATCTTGATCGAGGGAATCGTGGTGTGCCGGTAGTTGGAGAAGGGCGGCGCAAGGTTGTTGTTGTTCAGCCCCGGGTTCGACCCGCCCAAGTTGGGCGCGATGAAAAACGCCTGATATTTGAGCGAAGATGGATCCATCCTGCTGAATGGAATGGTGTTGTTCGGGAACGGGGTTTCGACGATCCCGGAACCGTTCGTCGCACTGTTCACCTGGCGGGCGGTGGTTGGGTCAAACAGCTCGCCGTAAAAATCCGGGGTGCCCGCTGGAGAGGGCGTGCCGAATGGGGCGGCCCCTATGGCCACGGGGAAGGGCCCAAACGGGTTCGTGATGTTGCCTGGGTTTGGCTGGCCGTTTGCCAGAGTCGGACCGAAGTTTGCATTCCCCGACGTCCATTGAGGCATCGGCGCGGTCGAAATCAGATTATTGGTAATGTTGCCCTGGCGGAACTGCTCGAAGTTGAAGAAGAAGAACGTCTTGTCTTTTCCGTTGTACAGTTTCGGAATGCGGACCGGGCCGCCCAGCGTGAACCCATAGTCGTTCCGGCGCAATGGGTTCTTGACGTGCCCAGTACCGGCGTTGTCGACCGTGAAGGGCAAGCCCGCGTTCATAAACTCGTTCTGGAAATAGTCGTAAGCGGAGCCGTGGAGCTGGTTGGTACCCGACTTCATCGTGAAATTGATGTATCCGCCGCCGACCTGCCCATACTCGGCCGCGAAATTGCTGGTCTGGACCGACACCTCCTGAATGGCATCCACGCTTTGCTGGACCGCTTGGTTGCCATATACCATAAAGCCATTGGTCGCGTCCTGGCCCTCCACGCGAATGGCTTGCGTGCCGGACGGCAGGCCGTTGATGCGCATCTCAAAATCGGAAGAGAAATCCGCGCCCGGCAGGAGGGTCAAAACCGACAGCGGGTCCCGGATGTTGCCGAGGCCCTCGGTGCCGCCCCCGTTCAGGGTGAATATGGGGAGCTCGTCCGCAGCTTTGTAATCGATCTGGTGGCTCAATTCGCCGCTTTCCGTTTTCAGCAGTGGAGCTTCGGCGTTTACGGTCACAGTGTCGCTGGCTGCTCCGATTTGGAGGGTCGCGTCTACGCGTATAGTCTCGGCTACTTGGACGATGACGCCCGGCCGTTCATACTTTTTGAAGCCCGAAGCACTTATCGAGAGATCGTACGTGCCCGCAGGCAGATTGGCGAGCGTGTAATTGCCGGTGCCTGTAGTGGCCACGTTATACGTTTCGTTGGTGGCGGCGCTTTTCGCCTCGATGGCGGCGTTCGGAACTACGGCGCCTGCCGGGTCCAGAACCGTGCCTGTAATGGTGCCGCGATCGGTCTGTGCAAATGCGGCCGAAACAAGCAGTAACACACTAACCGTAGAAATCAGTGTCTTCACGAACGGTACCCTCTGCGCTGAAATTTAACCCCGAGTCCCAAGCGGACCTATTGATAAAACGTTGATAAACGCGGTGAGTTTATCGGATACGAATCACGGAGGCAAAGGCCTGGATCAAAATTTGACGCCACTTTGACGCTGAATGCATGCATTACTCCGCCGGAGGGCTTGGTTCCCATAAATTTTTATTGGACCGCCCCGTTTGAACGCGCAGATTGCATGCACTCAATTCGGGAAGCTTCATCGCCGGGCAGCTAACCCGGAGAAGTTCTACAGGAGTTCGAGCGCCGGCTCAGGGCCGGCATTTCCCGGCTTGCCCAAGGCCAGCATGTGCGCCTGCACCTGCTCGGCATCGGAGGAAGTCGGCTCCAGCTCAAGGTATTTCGACATGTGTTCGCGGGCGCCGTTGATGTCGCCTTTGGCTTCGAGAATCCTGCCTAAGACGTACTCCGCCCTCGGCTTCGTGTGCTTCGGATCCAACTGGATGGCCTCTTGCGCACTCCGCTCCGCGCCCGCAAGGTCCTTCAGCTCATACTGGGCTACCGCGAGATGAATATAGATCTCCTTGTAAAGTTGCTTGGTATCCACCTTAATCTCCCCGTTTGCGGCGTTTGCCGCGCATTGCCAGTCTTTCGTCCTGAGGCACAGCCGGGCCAGCGTCACATAGGCAGGCAGCACTTTTGGATCGGCTTCAATGGCATGCGTATAGGCATCCCGCGCTTCGGCGGGCTGGTTCCGTTTGTCGTACACCACGCCAAGTGCATGCCAACCCTCCCCAAATTTCGGCGCGGCCATGACCATAGCCTTGAGTTGAACGATCGCCTCGTCGAACTTCCTGGCGTCGAGGTCCTTCATGGCTTTCTCAAAAGGGCCTTTTGTATGCGCAGGCAAGTTGTCAGCGGCAACGTGGATTGTGTAGGCGTCGAGGACGGCGCCGATCAGCACGATCCGGGGAAGCTTCACGGTGGTTTCGTGCAGGGCGAGGTTAATGTTGGTGGCGTCGACGGTACTCGACGTGTACCCAGGATGCGACGCCCGGAATACGCACGAGCGCGCGTCAAACGCGTCGAATTGCATACGCCACACCCACTCGCCTTTTTTATTGGTAAGAGGGCCAGGCGCATCACCATAGCTGTCGCTGCAGACTCGCTCGATCCCAACAATAAATGGAGGAGGCGAGCCGTCTTCCATCGTCACCGATCCCATCACAATGATCGGGTACGTATCCGTAATCGTCGACTGACCGGCGCAATAAAGAGCCGTAGCCAGGGTGATGCAAACGAGCGCGCTCGTGCGAACCATTGCTGCCTCCCGCGTCCTCCAGAGTAATGGCGGCAATCGCCGCAGTCAACCCAAGCCCGAGCTGGCATGCGAAACCGCCTACACTACCAAGCTGCCAGTGGCGGAATCAGCACTCCGGCGGGCCGGGTGTTGTAACTGCGCTGGTAGTCGTCGTGGGCGGCGTCGCGCGGATAGTGTTCGCTCGCCGGATACGGATAGCGGGACATTCCGTGGAAAGGCAGGGGTTCGACGCGGGAAGAAAATGCGGTGTTCGGATCCCGGTCCTTGGCCCAGCCATCGACCTTCAGCAGGAAGTCCCGGGTCCATCCCGCGCGTAGCGAATTCATCGAATCCGCGCGGAATTGCAGCCGCACTTCATCGCCCGATCCCATGATCACCAGCCGATCATCGACATCGCGCAGCAAAGTGTCCACGGAGCCGAATCTGGTGTAGAGGCCCGGTGTGGGATTCCAGAACGAAGCCGGCGATACACGACCGTAAAAGAAGGTATCGGGCTGTTTGCGCTCGGGGTGGACCCGCGAGTCCGAGAAACCGCGAAAGCGGAGGTCGGCCGAATCGAGCGGTATCGGCGCTGGTGCCGCACCTCCATTGGAAACGTCCTCGCTCAGGAAGATCTCATCCCAATAGACGCACAGATTCGTTACGATCCGAACCTTGCGGCTGGCTGCCGGAAACTCGACCGGAACCGCGATTGTTTTCGGTTTGCCGGCGGGCATGCCCATATCCTTATCGACTGTCTTCCAGGTGCCACTGGAATCCTGCACCTGGAGGTACGGCATCACAAGTCCGGACTTCGATTCCTGGGAAGCTCTGCGGAAAGTGCTGCCGTCGGGCCAATCGACCCATCCGTTGAGCAGCAGGACCGCCTTGCCGGATCGCGCTGCATTGGCGAAATCCAAATCGAGCGTGTGCAGATCCGCCACGCCCGTCTCCGAGCGCTGGAAATGGTCGGGATAACGCTGGTCTTTGGCGATCAGCAGCGGCAGTACATCCACGCCTTTGTCGTCGTGCGCTGCGCGGGGATAGATCCGGCGAGCAACCTCGAAGAGGCGGAATTCGGGGAAAGGCGGTCCCTTGAACTTGTCGTTGGTGAAGATTTCCGTGCCGTCAGGGTGATCGACGGCGTACAACTGGATCTGGTCCAGATACGACACCTCACTCAACTCTTCGGTGACGCGGATCTCAAATCGGCCATCCTTTGGCTGAAGGGCCGAGCCGGGAATCCGGACATACTCCTGGTGATCCACGGGGAAGAAACTTCCCTCGCCATCGCTGGCGCCCAGCGGAGCGACCCCGAGCACATCTGTAATGAACTGGAACTCATGCCCGTTCCAGCACCAGATCATGGGGCATGAACCTGACAAGCGCTGCGCTTCCTCGAAGGTGTGGGTTTGGTTAGCGGCCTTTTGAACCTCATTCTGGATCAGACCGTTCGGCCAAGTGATCCGCACCACGTCGACGGAGGCGTGGTCGGCCGTATCGAATGACAGGGGCACGCCGGTGTAAAACTCCCGTCGATAGAGTGTGCCGGCCTTGATTTCTACCAGCGCATCCTGCGCCAGTTTGAGACTGCGGACGCCCTTGAGGCGAACGCGGATCCAGTTTTGGAAGGGACTCTGGTTACGCAGGTAGTGAATGCCGCCATCCGCATCTATGCGGACGCGATCGAGCCGCCCGGCAGCGTCGAAGTCGGCATCCACCTGCTTCAGTTGTTCCCCTCGGTCAGGCACCCGGCCGTATGCCTCCACTTTGTACTGGCCGCCCAGTTGATCGCGATACAGCACCGGGGCGCGATTCTGGAAGAACACAGCCAGATCGAAAGCCTTGCTGTCGGGGAGAACGCGGAGCTTCCGGGCTGACGTGACGTCGCCGTTGACGAACGGAAAGTCGCCGGTGCGATCCTCCCAGCCTGCCGGCCCCTGATTCCGCATGAGCGCGGACTGCGGCCCCAGCAGAACGAGATCGAGATCGTAATCGTGATCGTAGTCGAGCCAGACGGCCCGGTCGAAACGCCGAACGGGAAGCTTCGTCTGCTGCCGCACGAATTTGCCGCCCGTGTTGCGATACAACTGCGGACCCGAGGCGGTCAGCACACAGAGATCCATCAGCCCGTCATTATCAAAGTCGCCGGCAGCTGCGCCGATTACGCCGGTCAGACTTTCGAGACCAGTACTGGTGGCGAGTTGTTGCCCGCGGAGGAACAGCTTGATCCCTTGCGACGACCAAACCAGCAAATCGGTTTGGCCGCCGCCTGCCGAGTCAATTAAGGTCAATCCGGCGGTCGCGGCATCGACAGTTCCTTCCAGCCGCGTGTCCGTGTATTTGGATTCCGGCTGCGCGGGCGCGTCCGCACGAGCTTCCGGCGGGTCGTAAATCTCCGCATAGCTGCACCAAGCCGTATCCTCCGGGATCACCCAGGTTTTCTGCAGCTTCTGAAGGCGCTGAAAATCGGCGAGGTAAAGCTTCGCTTGTTCGGCATTACCGGCGAGCCGATACATATTGAACAACTGAAAGCGCGCCCCAGCCAGTTGGGGGTCGAGATTGGCCGCTGTTTCAAACTGGGCCTGCGCGGCAGCATTCCGGTTCAGTTGGCGGTACAGCGTTCCCAGCTGGTAGTGCGCGATCGGCTCGTTGGGCGTCCGCGCGATCATTCCCTCGAATTGGGCGACGGCCCGACTCACGTCCCCCCGCCGGCTGTAATAGATTCCGAGATTGAACCATGTGTGCGGCAGGGAAGGATCCTGGCGCTGTACCTCTTCGAGAAGCTTTACGGCTTCCGGCTCCCGCCCTTCCACACGCAGCAGCGCGAGCGCGTAATTCAGCTTGTCGCGCGCGGAATCCGGAGCGATCCTGAACGCCTGCTCCAGCTCTTTGACTGCTTCCGGTTTGGTGGTGGGATTTTCATAGAACGCTTTTCCGAGGTTGCGATGCCGGGCCAGCGCTCTCTCATCGCGCGCCCAGGAACAACCCGGCGACAGAAGTAGCGCAAGGGCGGTCAGGGCGGGACACACCAGTAGCTTTATCGAACCGCCATCAGACCTACGAGGGCGTCGACCGCAGACCCGGGGGTCCGCCCCAAAATCAATAGAGAGTTCCGGGGTGTTTGAGAGAGCAGCAGCACGGATCAAGGGTTCGACCCCAGTTGCGCCAGCATTTTTTCAATCTGCGTCAGCAGGTTCGGCGGCCCGGTCTTGAGCGCGCGGACGTGGGCTTGTTTGAGATATTCCCTCGCGTTTTCGCGGTCTCCCGAGGTGTAGTACGCACGCGCCAGGAACATCATCACAACGGGCGTATACGAGTCATCGACCTGAAGCGCCGGAAGCAACACGGGAATGGCTTCGCGGTCGCGCCCCGTCTCGAGCAGTATCTTTCCCAGTTCCAGCCGGGCCGGACGAAAGGAAGGCTCGGCCGCCAGCGCGAGGCGATATTGCTCGATCGCCTGGGCTGGCCGATGTTGCCTCTCACGCACGTCCGCGAGCCACGAGTGCGCCTCCCCATTATCAGGTTTAAGCGAAATCGCTTTCTCGATCGCGGCGACAGCCGCATCATACTTGCCCTCGCTGGCCAGGGCCGTGCCGTAGTACAAATAAACCTGCGGAAGCTGAGGGCTGACCCGGCTCGCAGCCGCATAGAGGGATTCCACTTCTTCCGGAGTCGCCTGGTTCGGATATTGAGCCATGTAAAGAAGGTTGACCAGACAGTCGGGATTGTCCGGATATTGCTTCAGCACCTCCTTATACATCTGCGATGCCTGGTCGAACTGCCGCCGATTCATCAGTTCCTTGGCCTTTGTGAGGCGATTCTCGATTCCGGTAGCGAGCTTTTGGACTTGGCTGAGCAACGCGTCCTTCGCCGGCGGGTTGCGGTCCTTGTAGCTCTCCGCAAGTTTGAAGTCGTTCGCCGACTCGGCCTCGTGCCCCAGCCTCCTTCCGGTTACCGCCAAGCCGTACCAGGCGGCGCCGTAGGCTGGGTAAGCCTCGCAGGCCCGGCGATAGAGATCTTCAGCGGCGGAGAAATCCCCCTGCGCGAACTTCACCCGCGCCAGGTTGTAGAAAGTCTCAGCGGCGTTGGGATTGGGATTCTGCGCCAGAAGCGGCTCAAGCGCCGCGTCGCTTTCCTTAAAACGTCCCAGTTTAAAGAGCAGTTCCCCGCGCTTCAGAACAGCGGGCGTATAATCCGATCGGATCTGCAATGCCGCGGTGACCGCGTCCAGAGCCTGATCGGGCCGCGACGCATATTCCTGCGCGATAGCCAGGTAATAGCGCCACGCGAATTCCTTCGGATCGAGGAGAACGGCGCGTTGAAGAGCGAGTACAGCCGGCTGATAAAGAGTGTGCGCTTCGAGCACCATTCCCAGATGTCCCGAAGCCTGGCCGCTTTTCGGTTGTGCTACGGCCTCATCGCGAGCCTTCTGGATGGCGCTCCGAACGTCCGTGTCAAGTCCCTCGAGCGGAACCGCCGGAACCGGCGGGACAGACCCACCACACGACGCATTGAGCAACCCTGCCAGCAGCGCGACCGGCACCGCTATGGTAATAGCCGCTCGACGCCTCACAATATTTGACACCATATCATGCCCATGCGATTCCGAGGCGTGGAAAACAAACGGCGGTGGATCGAATGGTGAATCGGCGCGAAGGCACCGGCCAGCCCTGCCATTGACCGGCGTGGGACAGGTCATCGATGTTGTGAACTGCCTTCTCGCGCGCCCGCGGCGGGCTCTTCCCAGGGCTTGAACACCTCGGGTTCAACGCGCGGAAGAGCCGCCAGAAAGGGCGGCTGCAGGCACGATTGGCCCCTGCAATTCGTGATAGACTTCGCCACATGTCAGTCAGAACATCATTCCTTCTCGTGCTTGCCGCGCTGCCTTTGTCGGCGGCCGTTCCAACAATTAAACCGGAAGAGATCGGGCTCTCGTCCGAGCGGCTGCAGCGTGTCCATGAAGCGGTGCAGCGCCACATCGACGCCCACGATATTTCCGGCGCCGTGACCGTGGTCGCGCGCAAGGGCCGTCTGGCGCATTTGGAAGCGCACGGGTTGATGGACATCGACACCAATAAGGCGATGTCAAAAGACTCGATGTTCTGGATTGCATCGATGTCCAAACCGATCACCGGGGTCGCCATTCTGATGCTTGTGGAGGAGGGAAAACTGCGCCTTACCGATCCGGTATCGAAGTTCATTCCCGAATTCCGCGGCATGAAGGTCGCGGTAATGCAGGATCGGCCCGCTGGGCCGAGCGCGCCCGCAGGGACAGCGGGGCCGCTGTTCTACACGGTTCCGGCGACGCGTGAAATTAGCATTCAGGATTTGCTTTCGCATGTGTCCGGTCTGGTCAGCGGCGGCGCGGCCAGCGCGGCGGAGCTGGCGAAAGTGGCGCGCAAGCCCGGTGAAACGCTGGCCGACTACATCCCACGGCTGGGCGCGACGCCGCTCGACTTCCAGCCTGGCTCGCGATGGAGTTACAGCCCCGGAGCGGGATTCGAGACGCTCGGGCGCGTGGTCGAAATCGTCTCCGGCCAGACTTTCGACCGGTTCCTGCGGCAGCGCATTTTCGATCCCCTGAGCATGAAGGACATTACGTTCCATCCCGCGCAGGAGCAACTGGGGCGCGTGACAACGATGTATCACCGGGCGAATAATGCGCTGGCGAAGGCCGACACATCCGCGCGGATGAGCAATACGTCTTACTTCTCCGGTGCGGGCGGATTGATGAGCGACGCCGAGGACTACCTGCAGTTCGGGCAGATGCTGGCCAACGGCGGGCAGTTGAACGGCAAACGCCTGCTCAGTCCGAAGACAGTGGAGCTGATGTCGTCGATCTTCGCGCCTGATACTCTGCCAGGGCGGCCGAAGGGACGCAGCTTCGGGCTCAGCGTGCAGGTGATCAACGATGCGATCGCGGCCAACACGCGCATATCCAATGGCAGCTATGGTTGGGACGGCGCTTTCGGCACGCACTTTTGGGTGGATCCGAAAGAGAAGATGGTCGGCATTCTGATGATTCAAACGGACAACCCGAACCGGGAGTTGAACGGCGATTTCGAAAATGCCGTGATGCAGGCCATTATCGAGTAGCGCGGCTGAAGCCGCATGTACCTTCAGGCGGCGCGAGTTTTGAATTCATACTTGTCGATGCGTCTCGCGGTTTGTGCGTCAGCGCGTCTCACGACAACGCCTTCGACGCAATCGTCCAGAAGCATCGGCCAGTCGATGGAGGCTTCGAGGATCTGCCCGGGTGGGAAGGATTCGGGAGTGGTGAAGAGCAGACCTTTGCTGCTGATATTCACGCATTCGCCGGTAACGATGCGGCCCATGAATCTACGCTCGATCCCACGGCATTTAACGGCCAGACGCAGCGAGAAACGCTTGCTGCTTCGACGGTCGGCTGTGTCTTCCATGTTGGTTCACCAGCTTTCGGGCATACCTGCATTATTCTCGTTATTCGTGAATGGAATACGGCGGGCTGGTTACAGTTGTGTTTCGCGGCGCCAAGCCGAGTCGCAGGCTGAAGCCTGTGCTGCCTCCTCACGCGCTGGGCGTATTTGAGACAAAGGCCTTATAGATGGTCAAACAACCCAGCGCGACTCCGTATACAACGAAAACGATGGCCAGGATCATGACCACCCGATCCAGTTGCTGGAGTGAGCGGGCCGTCGCCTGCTGTTTCTCAAGCACAGCGTCGGACACGTCGCTCAGATGAACAAGCTCGTCGGAGCCGCCGTCGACAATTTTCCGGTAAGCGTAAACAATCGCCAGAGCCGCAGCTATGACGATCCAAAGTACAAGGGGAATCGACATAATGGGAAACCTCCAGCGATATACTCTATACCAAAATCGGGCCCGTGGATTTAGCCCTATACCTTAAGGAGAGCTTCGATGAAAACACGCTGTTGGATTGGCTCGCTGGCGTTGGTTTTGACGCTTGCCGGCTCCGGAGTAATCGGACGGGCACAGCAGCCGACCGCGGCAAGACGCGCGCCGACCGCGCCGCCGGCGATTAACTGGCCGTCGCCGCCGCTGGCCGATGGGCCGATCGTTCTCGACACCGGCATACAGCACCAGATCCGCCTGATCGTGACGAAGGGCCTCAACCAACCGTGGAGCATGGCGTTCCTGCCCGACGGCAGCATCCTGGTCACCGAGCGCCCGGGACGCCTGCGGATCGTTCGTAACGGCGTGCTCGATCCGAATCCAATCGCGGGTTTGCCCGCAATTCAGGCGCGAGGTCTCGCCGGGTTGATGGACCTTGCCCTGCATCCGCGCTTCAGCGAGAACAAGCTGGTCTACTTCACGTATCACAAGCCGCCGGCGGAAGGGGCGGGTAACACCGGAATTATCACGCTCGCTCGGGGGCGCTGGGATGGAACGGCGCTGGTGGAAGTTCGCGACCTGTTTTCCGCTATTCCCAGCGGGAACGCTTCGCGAATTGTTTTTGGCAGGGACGGCATGGTGTACATGACGGTCGGGGTAGGCGATCCCCCGGAAGCCACACGCGCGCAGGACCCGAACGATCTTGCGGGCAAGGTGCTGCGGCTGCGCGACGATGGCACGGTTCCACCGGACAATCCTTTTGTGAACCGCGAGGGACGCCGGCCGGAGATTTACACGATGGGTCATCGCAATGCGCTGGGGCTGGCGGTCCAGCCGGATACGGGCGCGATATGGGAATGCGAAGACGGACCGAACGGCGGCGACGAGATCAACGTTCTGCAGCCGGGTAAGAATTATGGATGGCCGGTGGTGAGCTTTGGCCGGTTCTATCTGGGGCCGCGCGTTACGGAAAAACCGTGGCAGGAAGGGATGGAACAGCCGCTTGTGTTCTGGGTGCCGGCGATCGCCATTTCAGGCATGACGTTTTATACGGGCGACAAATTCCCCAGTTGGAAAAACAATGTGTTCGTGGGCGGGATGAGGCAGGGCGAAGTGCCGCGGTCCGGCCATCTGGAGCGTATCGATTTCAACGACAAATGGGAGGAACTGCACCGCGAGTCGATGTTGCGCGAACTACAGCAGCGTATTCGGGATGTGCGTCAAGGGCCGGATGGCTATTTGTACGTTTTAACCGCGGAGAACGACGGCGCGCTGATGCGGATCGAACCCTACGCCGTGCCCGGCCGGTAGGAAGGCAATCATGAGGTGGATTGCCGCAGTGTTGTTTTCTGTGATCGCGCATGCCGGGCCGCCCGACTGGACCGGTTTCTACTCTCTGGCACGCGGTAAAGATCTGGGCAGCTTCAAGCCGGTGAACCTCAACCTGCACGAGGTGATCGTCGCTCACCTGCAACCCTGGGCACGCGCAAAGATGGAGGCCACCGACGGAGTGGCCGACGACCCTGGCGGAACATGCCAACCCGACGGCATCTTCCGGTATCCCTCGTTTGCCGGCAGCTTTCTCTGGCTGCCTTTAACGGACAAGATTCTGATCGTCTACAACGAGATCAATACGGCGGGGGTCGAGAGGGTCTACCTGAACCGGCAGCACCCGAAGAACCTGCTTCCCACGTGGAACGGCGACTCGATCGGCCATTGGGAGGGAGACACGCTCGTCGTGGATACGATCGGCTTTAACGACAAGTCGTGGCTCCAGCCCGGCATGGAGCCGCACTCCGAAGAAGCGCATCTGATCCAGCGCATCCGCCAGGTTGGAAACGGCGCGTTTATTGAAATCACGAACGTAGTGGAGGATCGGCAGGCGCTTACTTCGGCTTACACCTACAGCCGTTACTACAAGAGGACCGGCGAATCGCTGGCGGAGAACGTTTGCGCGGAAGATCCGCAAGTGTGGAAGGATTTTCGGAGAAAGGCTCTTCAGCCGCATTTGGAACATTCTCGAGAGGTTCGGTAGGAGATGACTCGCGTTCTGGTTGCGGTCTTACTGTCGTCGTTCTCTTTCGGCTTTGCGCAGACGGGACCACCCGATATCGCGGGTGTTTATCAAGTCATCCCGGGTGGCGCCACACTGGCGGGCGGTCTGAGGAATGAAGGCTCTCCGGCAAACGTCCCTCTGTTGCCCGCGGCCGTTCAGCAAATCAAGACCGCGGATCTTAAACGCGATCCGGCCAAAATGTGTCAGCCCGTCGGCCCGTTCCGGATGATGGCTCGGGAAGACACGAAGATCGAGGTAGCGCCGGCTTTGGCGCATGGCATGGTCGTGGTGCTGTTTGAAGATGCCTCGCGCGGGCTGATTCGCACGATCTTTCTCAACCGCGGCCACTCCGGGAAGACAACTCCGACCTGGATGGGAGATTCGATCGGCCGCTGGGAAGGCAATACGCTGGTGGTGGACACCACGGGTTTCAACGACGAGACTTGGTTGAACGATGCGGGCGCACGACACAGCGAGGCGCTTCATCTGGTAGAGAAGATCCGGCCGATTCTTGGCGGGAAGTATCTGGAATACAAGATGACGGCAGAAGACCCGAAGGCGCTGGCGAAGCCTTACACCTATACGCGATATTACGAAAAGCTGAAGGCGGAAATTCAGGAAGACGTCTGCGAGGACGAGCAGTGACTGCACACACCAAGCGGGTCGGGGGACCGGCTGCAGGCGCCCGCCCCACTTCGGTTACCAGAGATTCCAGTGGTGGAAGGCCAGGACGTCAATGGCAATCAGCGCGTTGGTGGTGGCGTGCGCCGCAATAGCGTCGCCGATCCGTCCGCGCCGAAGCAACACGAAACCATACATCGCCCCGGCCACGATGCCCGCCGGCCAGCGCGACCCGTGCAACGCGCCGAAGAGTATGGAACTGACCAGAAAGGCGACCCACGAAAATCGGCGCAACGACACCGACTCGAAATCCGCGGATATCAGCCGGCGGTAAAGAAAGCCGCGAAACGCGAGTTCTTCAGCGATGGGAACCGTGACGACCGCGGCTAATACGCGAAAAGCGAGCCACGCGTTGCGAGCCAACGGAGTCGCCGTCGAAAGTGGCGAAGGCATCGCGCCCGCGCCCGCCGGGACGAACAGATCGGGAGCGATCCACACCACAAAGACCACAAGGCCGGCTAACGGCCCAAACCAGTCGAACCGCCAGTCAAAGCCAGCGTATTTCTTCGAAAAAAACACCAGAGTCCCAGCGGCCGCGAAAAACCGCAAAGGGTAAAGCCATTCGAAATCGGCGGTCAGGGTACGCGAGAGCATACCGGCGGCGAGGATCATGACGAACGGCATCAGCCAGGCGGCCGTGGGATTATCGGCTGGCGCAGCGGCCGCATCCGCGCTCTTCGGGTTCGTGAGCCACGGCACACTGCTCGACGCCACAGTGAAACCGAGAGCGACCAGATTGAAGATGATCCATCCGGCCTGGGAATGGAAACCACCAGCCGCAATTCGTTCAGCGCCCGCGTTGCCGATCAAAATCAGGGCCGCTATTCTGACACTGTTGAGAAGAAAAATCAGCGCGGCGCCGGCCGGAAGCAGGATGAGAGCCTGCGGGAAGCGGCATTGCTTCCGGAATAACGTGAGCCACGTGATGCCAAAAGCGAGCGTCAGCCCAACACCTTCGAGACCGGAACACTCGGGCGCAACTTCAACCAGAAACCGCGGAGTGCCGATCAGCATCTTTCCGGGATCGGCCATAAGGTTCGGAATGAGAGGGCTGACCAGCACTCGAGTCATGCGAAAGGTAATGTTGGCCGCCCACGGCCAAAGCGACCGGGTCGAGTTGCCGGTAAGGCAGGCAACGAGCACGGCCACTAACGTGATGATCCAGAGGTAGCCGGTATTGCGCGCAATTCGCAACCAGAGATTCGGCAGGATGAACGCAAAGGCCCCGCAGGCGATGGCGGAAACCCCGGTGGCCAGCCACGCCAGCGCCACCAGGTCGGAAATCAGCAGGGACGACGTCGTTCCGTAAAGCGACGAGGACAGAATGCCAAAAAGTGAAATGAAAACAGCGTGTGCGGCGACGAATCGCCAGTCGACTCCCGATTCCGCGGCGTCGCGAGCCGCGTCCAGAAGCACTGGTCTGTAGTTTAGCCAGGAGAATGTCAGGAAGAATATTGCGAATCCAACGACTGCGCGGAGTATCCAGGAACCCCAGACGCCTATGAAACCGCTTAAACCAGGTCTGCCGATCAGGACGGCGCCGTCGAGCCAAAGGGTAACCGCTAGTAATTCAATTGAGAATAAGACGCCTAACAGAAAAAGGCGCCACACGATATCTCGCGGACGCCGATCTACAGGAAGTGCAGGGGCCAGAATGTGGGACGGTTACTTTCTGCGCCGCCCGCGGATCACGAGAAGTGTGCCTGCGAGCAATGCCAGTCCGCTTCCAACCGAAGCGGGATCGATCTCGGGTCCGGGTATACCAACGGCCAAAGCCGCGACTCCAGAGCCGATACCCAACAGAACGATTGCAAGAATTTTTCGCATAGCCTTTTCCTCCGGTGACCTTATTCGATCAAGTTGTACCCAGTTTGACAGCCTGGTCCTCTTCAGTCAACGCAAAACCCAGGGGTTCTAAAACAAAGGTACCGGTACTCGAACGCTTAAAGACTACTTGCCGCGCCGTCCGCGAACCACGAGAAGGGTGCCTGCCAACAATGCCAGAGCGGAACCAACCGAAGCCGGATCAATCTCCGGACTTGGCGCCGCCTGGGCATAAGCGGCAATTCCCGCGCCTATTCCCAACAAAACGACTGTAAGAACTTTTCGCATGGCCTTTTTCCTCCAGAAAAAGAACCTTTTCAGTGGTTTCAGTTTGACAGCGGGGCCGACGGCAGTCAATGGAAAAATGCTCGTTTTCACCCAAAGCGTCAGTTCCCGTACTGCCGGGCCGCAGGCGGTCCGGTTCATTTCAATGGTTCAGAATCGGGATACTCTTCGCGGGCGGCGGCTGCGGCATGGATTGGAGATACGCGTAAATGTCCGCTAGTTCCTGGTCAGACACCACTTTCTTTGTGTAGGGCGGCATCTCACCGGTGGGCTGGCGAACGTATTTCGAGAACGCCGCGAACGGGATAGGGTTCGGGGCAAGCCTTGCGCCCACTCCGCCGTGCCCATCGTGGTCGTGACACTGGTAACAGCCGTAGCTGTCGAAAATCTTTTTGCCGTTCTGCGCGGAAGGCGTTTGCGCCGCCAGCAGGAAGGGCAGACCGATCAGTATTAACAGGCGCATGGTTTACCTCGGCTGGGTGACAACATCCACTAACGCGGGTTCGCCGCGCATCACTACATCCATGGCGCGCCGCAACGCAGGTGCAAGATCTTTGGGATCGGTGATTGGCCCCTCGCCATGGACGCCCATGCCGCGCGCGATAGTAGCGTAGTCGATGTTGGGGTCGGTGATGGTGGTTCCGATGCCCGCGTTGGTGATTCCGCGCTGATGCCGGTTGGCCATGCGCTGGATGTGCATCACTTCCTGGTGATAGGCGCGGTTGTTATGCATCACGCTCATCAATGGAATGCGGTGGTGAGCGGCGGTCCAGAGGGCTCCGGGGGCGTACATGAGATCGCCGTCGGGCTGGATGGCAACGGAGAAACGGCCGTACTTTTTGTTGGCCAGCGCCGCGCCAACGGAGCCGGGCGCGCTGTAGCCAACTCCCGCGGCGCCGCCACCGCCGGCCGTGCGGTAAACAGTGTCGACGTTCCACAGCCGCGAAGGAGCGCCTCCAACGAGCGACCAGTCCTTGTCTCTGATCACGTCCCAGATCTCGGCGGAAAGGCGCGCGGTGCTGATGGGCGTCGAATCCCATCCGTATGTGGCTTCGGTGCGCGCCCGCTCCATGCCCTGCTCATGCGCGGCGGCCAGCTTCTTGCCGCGCTCGTCGAGCGCTCGCTTGCGGTCGGCGGTGATCAGGCGCCTGCACGCTTCAATAAGATAGGGCAGCGTGGCTTCGGCATCGGCGGCGATGGAGATATCGGTTTCGGGGTAGCGCTGGAAGTATTGGTAGTTACTCTTGATATCGAGATTCGCGGCCGAGATGCTGATGACCTTGGTACTGGGTTTGGTAAACGTTTGCACGGAACGATGTAACTGGTCGCGGACGGTGTTGATGGTTCCCCAAAGATCGGGAACTTCCATGGCGACGATTAGATCAGCGTTGCCGATGAGTCCGCGGCCGCCGGCCTGGTTCAAAGGATGATGAGATGGAAATTTTCCGCCCACCACAGGGGCTTGCAGAACCTCGGCGAGTTCCACCAGCAACTTCATGCCTTCCGCGGTGCGCACGGCGCGATCGGCCAGCAGCACCGGATTCTCCGCTGCGACGAGGAGCTTCGCTACTTCGGACACCGCAGCCATGTCCCCAGCCGGCGGCGATGACAACGTGAGTTTCGGGATATGCAACTTCAGATCCGAAGCGATGGGAGTTTCCTGCAAGTCGCTGTCGGCCACCAGCAGGACGGGACCGTAGGGTGGGGTAAGCGCGACCTGATAGGCGCGCACGGCTGATTCGGCAAAGTGAGGAAGCGAGATCGGCAGATCGTCCCACTTGGAATAATCGCGAACCATCGCGACCGCATCCTGCGCGCTGTGGTACCACTCGACTCCCGGACGGCGCGCGGTGGCGTCGATGGTGTTTCCAAGAATGATGTACGCGGGCGACCGTCCGGCGTAAGCGTTGTAGATCGCCATGGACGCGTGCTGCAATCCGACGGTGCTGTGAGCCATGACCGCCAGCGGCTTGCCTTCGATCTTTGCGTAGCCATCGGCCATGGCGACCGACTGCTCTTCATGGCAGCAGGTGATGAGCTCAGGCGCTTTGTTGCCGCCGTAGTTGACGATCGACTCGTGAAGCGCCCGGAAACTCGATCCGGGATTGGCGCAAATGTACTCGAAGCCCAGGGACTTCAACACGTCCACCATGAAGTCGGACCCGGGACGATCCGCGGTCAGGACTTCAATGGACGACCCCACTGGTCCGGTCTCTTCCGCGAGCGCGCTGGCGGAAGGTGCGGTGACGCCGCGGCGCGTTGCGGGCTGTTGCGCGGGGGCGGGGGCGGCTCCGGCAGCGAGTGCCGCTGCGCCGGCGGCCGCGCCCTTCAGAAAACGGCGCCGGGGTACTTTTCTATCGGGCTTTGGCATGACATCAATCTCCTTACTTAACGGAAGGCCAGCTTGGCATTTAACGAAAGGCAAGTTTGGCCTTGCGGTCTTCTTCCTGCTTGATTCCCGGGCCGAACAGCTTTTCGAAATAACCTTCGCGCACAAGCCGCTCCACCGTGCTGTTATCGATTATCGTCCTAAAATCGAAACTTCTCATCTGGACCGCCGCCCGATCGTCCACCGGATGATCGACCATGTACTGGACAGCCGGCAGCAGCACGTAAGGCACGCGTTCGAACGTGTTGGTTTGCGCGTAACGATCATAGACGCGGGCGAGTTCGGTCGGGTCCTCCGGCGTGTACTTCACGTAGGCCTTCAAGGCGAAGTCCTTGTCCTCATAGAAACGCTTGATGGCTTCGGCGTGGGCTTTAATCAGGAGTTCCGGCAGCCTCGGATTAACGACTAGCTCAGTTCTTTTGAACACGTAAACGGTGGGGGCGTAGATGTCGTCGTAGTCGCTGGTGTTGGCGAGACTCTTGTAGCCTTTTTCCTCGAGTTTGAAATAGACGGGCGCGGTAATCATGGTGGCGTCGACCCGGCCGCCGATCAGGGCCGCGGCGCGTCCGTTCACATCGGTGCCGATGGGGACCCATTGCACGTCGCGCGGAGTGAGGCCGAACTTACCGAGGAGGCCTACCGCGTAGTTGTAAGGCGCGTCGCCGAGTTGGCTCACGCCGATCCGTTTGCCTTTGAGGTCGCGGACGCTGCCGAAGCTTTTGTCCGCCATTAACGCGAACAAGCTTTTTCTGAATGGGCTGCCCTTAATGATCAACGCGCCGCCCTTGGAGCCTGCCAGCATAGCTTGTTCGAGTGGATAGTTGGTCATGGCCGCCTCGCCGCTGATCACCATCGCGATGCCTGCGGGATGTACGGCGAAGGCGATGTCTACGTCCAGGCCGTACTTCTTAAAGTAGCCGCCTTCCTTTGCGATGTAGAGAGGCCAGGTGGTGCCGGTACGAGTAGCGTAATTGATAGTGATCTTTTGGAGTGGAGGCGATTGGGTATAAATGTGGGGAGCGATCAGAAGGGCTGCGAAGACGGCGAGCACGCTGCGGTGCCGCCTCATCTTCGGCTCTCACATGTCATCTCGCCCTCGTAATGCGCTGGTGTTGTCGTGGGAACCGATACCCCGCCCTGTAAAGCATTGGCGCTCCCGCCGTTGACTTCCACGTATGTCGTCAGTTCGTCGACATGGACTCGGTGTGTTGAATAACGCAGACAGGGATGGCGATGCTCGTAGTTTACGAAGGCGGCTATCAGTCCGCCAATCACCAGTGCCATCGCAACTAACATCCGGTTTTCGTAGTTCACGATGCTTTCTTCACCACCTCGCCTCAGATTGCCCGTGCGCGATCGGTTTAAGCTTGCCTATTATATCGGCAAAACTACTGATGGCCGAAACGGCGGGCACGCCTCTTCGACAGCTTCGTCAAAGTACTTCGTCCCCGGGACAAGCGTCGACATAAGTGTCGACGCGGCTCGCACCAGTGCGCGCGCCACAGCGCTTTAGCGAGTTTCAGTCGCAATCAGTTGCCGATGTATCGCGCGTAGATGCCGCGCGCGATGCCGATGTCGGTAGTGCCCTTGATGATCGCGCGACCGTCGGGAAACACGGTGATCTCGTGGTCCCCGGTGATGAACCGCAGCGCGAATTCGTTGCTGCGCACGCTGCCCAGACCTTCGAGCTGCACGGCGAGCTGTCCAAGATTGACAGGCCGCCGGAGCTCGTGAATCTGCACCGCGTTGCGGCCGCATAAGCTGACCGGGGCGCGGCGGCCGTTCAGATAAACAAAGTCGCAGCGGCCGCAGCAGGCGCAATCGGGATCGCGCGGCGGCATGCCGGTTTCGCGGATCGGCCCGTGCCACAGATCGGCCGTGAAGATTTTGCGGCGGACACTTTCCGCCCTGCCGCTGAGGATCTTGATCGCTTCCATCGCCTGGAGGGACCCGATGAGACTCGTCACCGGCCCGAGCACACCCGCGGTTTCACACGTTGGTTGCGCGCCTGCGGGAGGCTCCGGATAGATGCAGCGGAAGCACGCGGAATCGCCGGGCATGACCGGCATGGCGATACCGTAGCTGCCGACTGCCGCGCCGTAGATCCACGGAATCCCCTCGCGAACGGAATAGTCGTTGATCAGAAATCGTGTTTCAAAGTTGTCCGTTCCATCGAGGATCACGCCGGCGCCCGAAAGCAGATCATCCGCGTTCTCCGGGTTCAGATCCGAGACATGCGCCTCGATTCGAACTTCCGAATTCGCTTCGATCAGATGCCTGCGGGCGGCTTCGGCTTTCGGAAGACCCTGACGCGCGTCAGCTTCGGTGTAAAGCAACTGGCGCTGGAGATTGCTTTCCTCGACGTAATCGCGATCGATCAAATGGATAGTTCCGGCTCCGGCCCTCGCGAGCAGAGAGGCCTGGATAGTTCCGAGCGCGCCACAGCCAACGATTACCGCTGTCGCGGCGCTCAGACTTTCCTGGCCCTGCGGTCCGAAGGGAGCAAAACGAATCTGACGGCTGAATCGCTCGTGTTGTAAACCAGCGTGTTGTAAACCAGCGTGCTTTGGCAAGTCCGCTTCCCCGGTCATCGTAGCAGGGCGCAGGGTCAGAACATTTCTGAGCTAAAATGTCTTTGTGGATTTCGCGCTGTGGAATTCCCCGCATCGTCTTTGTGGATTTCCTGTGATCCGGGATCCCGGAATAGCAACTGCGCAGCCTTGCCAGGGGCCATATCGGAAATATCCTATAATTCACAGGTTCATTGCACAGGCTAAAGCGATACCTTGAGTTCCGCTGCCATGTCTTCCGCGTCTTCCTCCGCTTCGTCAACTATCGCTCTCCAGAAAGGTCTCCCGGCGAACATCGACGCCGAGAGGTTCATTCTGGGATCGGTTCTGCTTGACGATGCGCGCTTCATAGACATCGCCGGGATTGTCGCCAACGACGACTTCGCGCTCGAAAAGCATCGCCGTATTTTCGCGCGAATGAGCGAACTGCATGCGCGCGGCGAAAAAATCGACCGCGTTACCGTCGCCAACGAACTTCTGCGCTACAACGAGCTCGAATCGGTGGACGGCCTGAGCTACCTCGTCTCGCTGGACGACGGACTGCCGCACATCTCGAATCTCGACAGCTACGTCAAGATCGTCCGCGACAAAGCGATGCTGCGGCGTATTGCCGTCGCTTCGCAGCAGCTGATGAACCGCGCGCTGATGGCCGAGGACGATCCCGCGCAGATCATCGCTGGCGCGGAAGAAACTCTGCTCAGGCTGGGCGAGTCGCAAAGTGACAAAGGGCTGATGACTCCGCTGCAGGTCATCCAGAACTATGAGGGCGGCCTCAATGCATTCCTCGATCCGAGCAAGCGGATCAAGGGAATCAGCACAGGTTTCACGAAGCTGGATGAAATGACGGGCGGTCTGCACGCGGGCGAGCTGATTATTATCGCGGCGCGTCCTTCCATGGGAAAGACGGCGCTGGCGCTGAACATCTGCTGGCACGTGGCTACCCGGCTCATGCAGCCCGTGGCGATCTTCTCGCTCGAGATGTCGCAGGAGTCTCTGCTCACCCGCATGTTGTGCGCGGCGGCGCGGGTGGACAGCCAACGCTTCCGCGCCGGATATCTGAACGAACAGGAGCGCCAGAAGCTGCGCGGGGCCGCGAACCAAATGGTGGAGGCGCCGCTCTATATCGACGACACCGCCGGCATCAACCTGCTGGACATGCACGCGAAACTGCGCCGCCTGCAGCAAGGGGGCCAGAAGCTGGGGCTGGTGGTGGTCGATTATCTGCAACTCATGAGCGTGCGCGGCCGCACGGAAAACCGCAACCAGGAAGTCAGCCAGTTGTCCCGAGGCATGAAGCTTTTGTCGAAGGAGCTTGGCGTCCCGTTTCTGGTGCTTTCGCAGTTGAGCCGGGCGACGGAAACCAGGGTGGGCGACCATCGGCCGCAGCTCAGCGATCTTCGCGAGTCGGGTTCGATCGAGCAGGATGCCGACTTGGTGGGCTTCATCTTCCGCGAGGAAATCTACAAGCGGGATCGCGAGGATCTGCGCGGCGTCGCGGAACTGATCCTCGCGAAGCAGCGTAACGGCCCTGTCGGGAAAATAGATCTGGTGTTCCTGCACGCAATGACGAAGTTTGAAAACCGCGCCGAGGACCTCGGCGACCTGCCTCCGGACTAAGGGCCGTTGCCGCTCCCTGACGGTCACGGTTCAGAACCATCGTGGATTTACCGAACCGTGACGGTGAGGGAGCGGCGCCGCATAACTGAGGCCGCCCCATAAAATAAAGACGCGATGCGCGGATCTATCCGGCAAATCGTTTTGTTCGACGTTGCCGATGAGATTCGGCTGGATGCGCTGCGTGCGGCGCTGGGTATTTCCGAGTCCGAACGAAAGCCCTCTTTCTCGCGCCCCGCGCCCGATTACGTGCGCTTCGAGAGGCCTCCGGTAGTTGAACCGCTGCAAATCGAGAGGTTCGAGGCGCGGGCGAAATACTACGACTACGGAGTTGTCAGCATCGAACTCGATCAGCAGTTCTCGCTGGATTGGCCTGAGCTCGTCGAACACTCCGCGACCGTGCTCTCCGACCCTACCGTCGAACAGCGCGCGATGGATCTGCTGAAGCCCCGCCTTGAGAAAGCACGAGCCGCCGTGGTGAATCCATACCCGATCTGGCTCGACGAGGATTACGTAATTATCAACGTGATACCGGAGTCGCCCGCCGAGAGCGCCGCGGATCTGATGGCGCAGCACGGGCGGGAGATTGCGCAAATCGTCCGCGGCGAGAATCGGACGCTCTCCGATTCCGAGTTCCGCGAGATCCTTGAAGCCTGCATCTCTTATTACCCGAACGATCTCCTCGTAGTTGGTTGGTCGGCCGCGTTCGTTTTCGATAATCCGGTGGCGGCGGGACCGACGATTCAACTCCTCGAATACGCGAATACGCAGCTGCTGGAATTCCGTCATTACGACGAATTGCTGACCCGCGTGCTCGCGGGAGTCTACCGCTCCATCGACAAGGGCACCGGAGTGTGGCGGCGCTGGGGCCTCGCTGGCGAAGCGGAGAGTCTTAACACGGTTCGTCTGGACGTGATCGAACTCGCCGAGCGCACGGAAACTTCGATCAAGTTCCTGAGCGATATGTTTTACGCGCGAATGTACCGCCTGGCGGCAGCGCGTGTCGGCGTTCCGGATTACCGCAGGCTGGTGGATCAGAAGCTGCAGACGGCGGGCGAGCTTTACGAGTTCATGGTCGGACGGTTCGATCGCGGACGGGGGTTTTTCCTCGAAGTGGTCGTGGTGATTATCCTGCTGATCGAAATCGTGTTTCTGTTCCGGGGAAAAGGATAAGGAATTTGACGGAACTCACACTCTTCGTTAACATATAAGTGGGCCTTTTGTATGAATGCCAAACGCACACACGTAGTCCTCTCAGAGCAACTGGTCAGGGACATCGACAGGATTGTCGGCAGCCGGCAGCGAAGCAGCTTCCTGACCGAAGCGGCCGAGAAAGAATTAATGCGTCGGCGTCAGATCACAGCGCTCAAAGCGGCCGCCGGAGCCTGGAAAGACAGCGACCATCCTGAACTGAAACAGGGGTCGGACCAGTGGGTTCGGAAACTGCGCCAGGAAGGTGAGCGGCGTATCAGGAAATAACCCGCTGCCGAATGGCAATTTACCTTCTCGATACCAGCGTGATCATCGATGCGCTCAGCCAGAAGAAAAACCGCAACAGCCTTCTGCTGGACCTTGTGGAGCGAGGTCACACTCTGGCTTGCTGCCCCATCAGCGTGGCCGAAATATACGCCGGAATGAGATCGAAGGAAGAACAACGCACACTGGATCTATTGAGCAGTCTGCAGTTCTTTCCAATCTCTTTCCGGATCGCCGAACTGGCTGGCCGGCTTAAGCAAATCTACAGCCGTAAGGGCAGGACGCTGAGTATTCCCGGCACAATGATCGCTGCCGTGGCCATTGACAATCAGCTCACCCTCCTCACGGATAACACCAGGGACTTCCCGATGAAGGAACTTCATCAGTATCCGCTCCCGCAAACTTAGAGGCGAGTGTCATTTACCCGCACGTTACGCTATAAGATTCATGTCGAAACTGCTTGAGGGAAAGACGGCCGTGATCGCCGGCGTGGCGAACAAGTGGAGCCTCGCGTTTGCCATCGCCGAATCGTTCGCGCGCGAAGGCGCCACAATCATCCTTACCTACCTGAACGAGAAGCAAAAGGACACGGTCGAATCGATGGCCGGTTCGCTGCCGATAGCGAAGATGCTGCCATGCGATGTCACCAAAGACGAGGAACTGTCCGCCCTCACCGAGCGCCTGCGTGAACTGGGGACGCCGGTGGATGTTCTGGTCCACAGCCTGGCTTTTGCGAATCGGGACGATCTGAGCGGGATGTTCCTCGACACGCAGCGGGAGGGCTTCCTGTTGGCCCAAAATGTGAGCGCGTATTCGCTGGTCGCTTTGACGCGCGCGGTGGCGCCTCTGATGACGAATGGGGGCTCCGTCATGACGTTAACCTATATCGGTTCGACGCGCGTGGTGCCGAGCTACAACGTTATGGGCGTCGCAAAGGCCTCACTTGAGGCAGCGATGCGTTACTTGGCCCGGGACTTGGGACCACGCAATATCCGCGTCAATGCAATTTCCGCCGGCGCTGTTAAAACTGCATCCGCGCGCGCTGTGAAGGATTTATCGAGCATGCTGGATGCGGTCAGGGAGCGTTCGCCTTTGCGCCATCCAACCGAACCAAGTGAAGTCGGAGACACTGCCGTCTTCCTTGCCAGCGACTTAAGCCGCGGAGTGACCGGGAACATCGTATTTGTAGATTCCGGCATGCAGTTGCTTTAGTCTCGTCCCGCACGTATGGGCATTATCAATGGCCCCCCACATGCACTGACCTCCTCGCTGGAGGAGATTTCACATGAGAACTGCCGGATTCATACTGCTTTTTACCGCCTTTATGTATGGCCAGATACCGAATCCCGTCCAAACGGGTGTGGTCTCAAACCCAAATGGTCCGGAGCCGATCTTTCGTGTTGACGTGACGTCGAAAACGGTTACGGCCGTCAATTACCACAATCGCCAGGGCACCACGCATATCGATTTCCGCGGTACGGCGCTGATGCCGGACGCGCGCGGTGAAGCGAGTGTGGATGCCAAAACAGGGGCCACGCGAGTCTCGCTGAAGTTCGAGCGCCTGTCGAACCCCGCGCAATTCGGCCCTGAATACCTGACGTTCGTGCTCTGGGCTATTACACCCGAGGGCCGTGCGGAGCGGCTCGGCGAAGTGACATTGAAGGACGCGAATTCGAGGAGCGCCGATCTCTATGCAACTACCGATCTTCAAACCTATGGAATGATCGTGACCGCCGAACCTTACTTCTCGGTGAGCCAGCCATCCGATGTCGTCGTGATGGAGAACTTTCTGCGCAAAGATACCTCCGGGACACTCGAAACCATCGATGCGAAGTACGAATTGCTGAAACGCGGTCAATACACGATGAACATCGCCGGCGGCGCGCTGGCTCCCATAACTTCCGATCTTCGCGTTCCGCTGCAGCTGCGGGAAGCGCGTGAAGCAATCGCTATCGCGAAGGCGCAGGGGGCCGATCAATATGCCCCCGACGTTATGGCGAAAGTAGCCGTCAACATGGAGAATGCCGAGGGCTACTATCACAGCCGGAATGAAAAAGAGCTCAACACGGTGGCGCGCGAAGCCACTCAGGAAGCGGAAGACGCTCGCCGGATCAGTATCGTGAAGGAAAGGGAAGCTGCCGACTTGGCTGCCAAACGACGTGAAGAAGATGCCCACCGGCAAGCTTCTCTGGCCAGCGCCCAGGCAGCCGCCGCAACTGCCGCCGCTGCCGAACAAGCCCGGTTGCGCGCCGCCGCCGATGCGGAGCGAGCCGACGCCGAGCATCAGAAACGCGAAGCAGAGGTTGCTACCGCCAAAGCTGTTAGCGCCCAGCAGGACGCCGAGTTGGCGCGCATGGCCGCTCTTGCCGAGCAGAAGCGTCTGGCTGATGAAAATGCCGCCGCACAGGCTGCTCGCGCCGCCGCCGAGGCTGCTCGCGGCGCCGCCGAGAAAGATGCCCTCGCTATTCGCGACAAGCTTCGCGAACAACTGAACGTGATTCTGCAGACACGCGATACTGCGCGCGGTTTGATCGTGAGCCTGTCGGATGTCCTGTTTGACTTCAATCAAGCTTCACTGAAACCGGGCGCAAGAGAGAAGCTCGCCAAGGTGTCGGGAATCCTCCTTACCTATCCCACCCTCCACATGAATGTGGAAGGACATACCGACAGTGTCGGCACCGACGACTACAACTTGAAACTCTCGCAACGCCGCGCCGACGCGGTTCGGGACTATCTGACCTCGAACGGCATCAATCCCGCCAACGTTCAGGCGGTTGGTCTGGGCAAAGACGGACCGGTCGCATCGAACGACACGGCAGCGGGACGGCAACAGAACCGGCGAGTGGAAATGGTTGTGAGCGGAGACGTGATCGGCCAGCCGATTCAGGGAACCACGAGCTCACTCAAATAACCCAAACGTCTATTTCTTCGGGGTGGATGGCCTGTGGGGTCGTCTGCCCTTTTTTTTTGCTTGGCAGTCCATCTCTTATTCTTGTGTAGTTTACAGCGCACAGGAATATCCCGTTTTTATCTGCCGCGCGAGGCCTAAACTCTGATAGAGTGGGGTGGTAGGAGTACGATTCAGTACATCTACCACCCACCAGAGGCTTCTGGTGCGGCCTTCAACATTCTCCCCCGCGATCCCTGGCTCCGCACTGGTCGCGTTTTCGCTGTCTGGTCTGCACGGCGTCCATCAAATAATCCTGAGAAGTCACGTTTCCGGAAACACACCGGGAAGGGAGCAACGCGATGTCCGGAGGACTGGCAGAAGCACAGGCGGTGCAGCGGGAAAGGGAGGGAGCGCAGCCCGATGCGATTCAACTCCCCGATTGGGCCGTGTTGGTCACCGGCGTCCGCGATGGAGATCCCGCCGCCATGGCAGAGTTGTATGGCATTTTCGCCAAGGGAATACGATATTTCCTGCTGCGGCATCTCGGCCCGGAGGATATCGATGACAAGGTTCACGACTGTTTCGTCATCGTTACACAAGCGATTCGGAAAGGCGATCTCCGTGAGCCTGAACGGCTTATGGGTTATGTGCGGACTGTCGTGAAGCGCCAGATCGCGTTATCGATCGACATCGCCATCCACAGGCGAAGGATGCGGGTCGATTTCGATGACTCGATGTGCGCCCTTTCGGACTGGCACGATAATCCGGAGCGTAAGTTGATTGCCCGCCAACGGGCGGAAATCGCGCGTAAGGTGCTCAAGGGCGTTTCGAGGCGTGACAGGGAAATACTCAATCGTTTCTACGTCCTGGAACAGCCGCAGGAGCGGATTTGCACCGAAATGGGGCTCAGCTATAACCAGTTCCGCCTGCTCAAATCCAGGGCAAAGGCCCGGTTTGGCGAGTTGGGGAAAAGGGTGGCCGCCAGCGCCGGAATTAATCTGAGGCAAAATATTTGAAATTAGTGTGAGAAGAATTTCGCCCGTCCGCACTTTTCCTATAGGAGCTGAGTGTGGAGCATCATCTTCATGTAGCGGACGGCCAGCTGGAGCTGTACGCTCTGGACCGTTTGCCCGATGCCGATCTTCCGCAGTTTGAAGAGCATCTAATGATTTGCGCAAATTGCCGGGAGAGGCTGGATGAAATCGGCGCCTTCGCGCTGGGAATGCGCGAAACGTCCGGCGTGACATCCGGCGTGACGTCCGGCGTGAAAAGAGAACCTCGCACCGATTGGTTGAGATGGCTGCGCCGGCCGGCGGCGTATCGCTTCGACTGAAGACTCCGCTCCCACTGGTCGCGGCTCCGCGGGTTCATCCCGTTTTTCAGAACACCCGGCGGTTCAGGCGGTCAACGGTGAATTTTGCCGTATCCGCGACCGCCATAACAGCCATCACGCCGGCCTGAAGGGGATCTGTGACCACCAAATCGGCCGCATCCGGGACGCTGCCAGCCATATTCAAACTGATCACCAGCAACCCGGTCAGCCGGACTTCCCGGACCGCCGCTTCGATTTGGCCGCCCATCAAAGAACCCGCCAGGACCAGCGCACGCGCCCGGGGCAATCGTGGAACCGCTCGCACCGCATCGGCCAGCGCCTGTTCGCCCACCAGCGGAATCGTGTCCACCGAGATGTGTTCGCCGCGGATGTTGTGCCGGTCGGCTTCGACTATCGCGCCCATCGCCACCTGCCCGACCTGCGCGCCGCCGCCCATAATGATGATCCGTTTTCCGTAGATCTCCTGCATGCTCTTGACGAGATCGACGCCGCGGACGATCGGCAGCCCACGCAGCTGCGCCAGCATCGCCTCCCACCGCGGCGTCGTCACCTCGAAATACACGAGCGAGCCGGCTTCGGTATTCTCAATGATCGAGACCGTCTCGATATCGCCATCGTGCTCCGCGATCACCCCGGTGAGGCGGTGCAGAATGCCGGGCCCGGCGTCGGCGTCGACCAGGAGACCATGACTGTATAAGTCCATACAGGAGCTATCATCTCAATTGTGATCGCTACTTTGACGCGGCGGAACTGGCTGGCCTGTTCGGCGGCAATGTTCGGCGCGCGCAGACTATTGGCGGCCAGGGCTCACATAACCAAGTCCCGGATCAGCGCGATCACGGATGAAATCGGACGCACGCAGACCGATGCCATAGCATTTGCGAAGCAGTTCGTGCTTCAGTGGGTCGACCTCCGCAACGTACCCGGGTCAAACCGCGAGTTTGCCTTTCTGTCCGAGCCTGAGTTGAAGCGCTACGCCGCTGAATTGGCCGCGAGCAAATTGAAGGTGTCGCTGCTGAAGACAAGCTTGCTGAAATTCCCCTGGCCAGCGCCCGATGCAAAAGAAAAACGGTGGGACTCGCGCAAAGGCGACCTTGCCCGCGCCATCACCGCCGCTCAGATCCTCGGCACCGATAAGATCGTCATCTTCACGGGAATGCGCGTGACGAATCCAGCAACGGCGTACCCGGCCATCGTTAAGACAATGGAAGAACTGATCCCGCTTGCGGAGAACGCGCGAGTCCGGCTGTTGATCGAGAACGACCCTTCGCAGAATATCGGCACCTGTGCGGAGCTGAAAGCGATCATGGACCTGTTGCCTTCGAAATCGATCGGTTTCAATTGGGACCCACAGAGCGCGCTGAGTCTTGGCGAAACGCCCTGGCCAGGCGGCTATGCGCAGTTGCCCAAGGCTCGCATGTGGAACGTTCAAATCAAATCCGAGGGGCTGTCGGATGGCCCACAGCAGATCAACTGGAGGCGAGTGATGGAAGCGATGGAGCGAGACGGTTACCAGGGCGAAATCTCTCTTGCAACCGAACCCTCGGACACCACGTTTGAAAGAGCAAATGACGCGATGCGGGAAGTTATGCACATCGTCGGAGAGCTCGCATGAGCAAGCCCTTCCTCATTACGTTTGGGGCGGCGGTCGTCGTGATCGGCATCCTTATCTGGGTCGGCTTTGCGAAGACGGAAGGCAATCACCTCGCCCCGACCGGAACCATCGGCAAGGTTCGAACCATCAAGGCATCGGATGACGTGACATTCATGGTGATCGATTTCAAGGTTAAGAACGACTCGGACCGCGACATGATCGTTCACAGCGTGGAATCGGAAATCGATACAGCCGACGGCAGCATGGTAATGGGCAGCAGCGTCGCCCAATCTGACATCAAAAAGGCTTTCCTGAGCTACCCCTTGCTGGGCGACCAATACAATCCGGTGCTGAAAGATCGCGATAAGATCCCCGCGCACCAGGAGCTCGACCGCATGGTCGGGCTCCGTTTCGATGCGCCGTATGAAAAAGTGGAATCCCGCAAGCGAGTGGTCTTGCGACTGGAGGATATCACCGGACCGGTGGCGGAGTTGACGAAATGAACGAGATGGGGCCGGCTATCAACCGTTATCAAACGTGCGGCGTGCTCCTCTTCCAGTATCAAATTCAGCAGTAGTCCCGTGGCACTGGCGATCTTTGTCGCCGGTGGGGCCTGGAATCGAACACCGGCGGCAAAGACCGCCGGTGCCACAAACTCAGATACAATTGCTGCGATGACTTTACGGATCGCGGCAGTTGTTCTTGTCTTTGGCGCGAATGCGTTCGCGGCGGCGAATGATTGCGATCGCACCTGCCTCAGGAGTTCGCTGGATCAATATCTGAACGCCGTCGTGAAGCACGATCCTGCGGCGGCCCCATTGTTTATCGGGTTCCGGCAGACGGAAAACGCCGTGGTCGTCCGCCCGGGCACGGGAATGTGGAAGACCGTTACGGCACTGGGCAAGGTTCAACGGCGCTACGTGGATCCGGTAAGCGGACAGGCCGGCTATTTCGGCACGGTCGAGGAAAGCGGCGATCCGGAAATCGTTACGGTTCGCGTTAAAGTGGAAAACCGGAAGATCGCGGAAGCCGAATGGCTCATCGCGCGCAAAGGCGATCCGGGCCTTAACGGGCCAGCAGTGCCGGGTCAACCGGCAGGCAACTTCTTCGATCCTGAGAACCTGACAACGACGGCTCCGCCCGACAAGACGCTACCGAAGGAGGCGCGGGCTTCGCGCGAAGCCCTCATGGCGATTACCAACAGCTATTTCGACGGGATTACGACGCATGACGGATCGATCATCATCGCTCATCCGGGATGTGTTCGCGTCGAGAATGGCGCGACTGTTACAGGCCGTCCGGCGCGCGGAGGAGCGCCTGGCGCTATATCCGATTGCACGTCCGGACTCGCCACAATTAATATTCAAAACGTAGCCGCCCGGCGCTATCCGGTGGTGGATGAAGAAGCGGGCGTTGTTCTGGCGGTGGCTGTATTCTTGCGGAAACCGGGCACTGCGACACGGCGAAACGTCTTCAGCGAATGGTTCGTGATCGAGAACAACAAGATCCGCAGCATCTATTCGGCTATGTTCTATCCGACGCCGGAAGCGCCGGTGCCAAACTGGCCCCCCTACGATGGAAACTGGCCGCTGTCGCCCACATTGGCGCCACAGGAGAAAAAGTGAAGATCAATCGGTCTCTTACAAGGCTCTGTGCCGCATTCGCGGTCCTTACGGTAGGCACAGTCAATGCGGAAACCATCGTCGAACACAGCGCCGAGGCGCGATTTCAGCTCGACCTGCACGTGCCCGAGGCGGCACTCGCAATCTTTCTTCCAGCCGGCTGGACGCCGAATATCGCCGTGCAGGGGCCGGCGAAGGATTGCAACCTGCGCGTGGTTTTCATCGACCGCGTCACTATAAACGGCGCAGATGGAAAGCCCGTCGGCAAGGGATCGAACAGTCTGGTTTATCTGGCCGCGCCCGTGAAAGACCCGTCCGGGGCAAATGTGCAGTTGATCATCGGAGGTCTTACCGCGGATTCCGCCGACGCTCCCGGACCATTCGGCAACTACCTGCCGGCCACAATGCAGTCCGTTCAGCGGTCCACCAGCAGCGCGACCGCCGCGCCCGTCCTCGACTCACAAGCTTGGATGTTTATGGCGGCGAGCGGCGAACGCCTCGAAATGCGGATTAAGTTTGAACGCGGCAGCGCCAACAAGGGAAATCCCGCGGATGTTAAATTTTACTCCGCGAGGAATCCGAGTTTCTATCAGATCTCGCGCCAGGAACAAGTCCTCGACATTCTCCGGAACGTCACCACGAACCCGCCGGATCGCGTAAAAGATTTTTCGTTCAAGGCATCGGGCGGCAGCTACGCGAGATTGTTCGATGGCACTGAGAAGGTGCTGAGCTGGGATAACATCATCTGGCTGAACCGCACGGTTCTTCTTCCCAGTGAAGTCTCGCTCATAGCGCCGGGCGGTATCAGAGCGGCCGCCGAGCAGCTGATTGCGGACTTCCAAAAGAAGTCCGGTTCTCAAGTGCGAGCTGTTTTCGGTTCCGGCCTTGGCACAAAGAAGCAGGTCACACAGGGCGAAGCTTTCGACGTGCCGATCGTTCAGCCGCCTTATGGCGAAGTGATCGCGTCGGGCAATGTCGTGGCAAGCAGTGCGACCACTCTGGCGAGCGTTTCAGTTGGTGTCGCCGTGCGAAAGGGCGCGCCCAAGCCCGATATCTCGACGCCCGACGCGGTTAAGCGGACACTTCTTGCGGCCAAGTCCATCGCCTATCCCAATCCTTCCGGAGGAGCGGCCGCGGGGGCCAGCTTCGACGAGACGCTCAAGAAACTTGGGATTGCCGCGCAAGTGGAATCCAAACTTAAGCGAGCTCAAGGTGGCGCCGGCGCGATGGCGATGGCCGCGAAAGGGGAGGCTGAGATTGGCCTCACCTTCCTCAGCGAGATGGAGGATCCCGGTATCGATGTGGTGGGACCTCTGCCGGTTGAGATTTCGCCGCCGACAACTTTGGTAGGCTTCATCTCCTCTCATGCGAAAGACCCTGCGGGCGCCAGGGCTCTGCTCGACTTTCTGTCGTCACCGGCCGCGGCTGCGGTTTACAAAGGACGGGGCATGCAGCCAGCTCACTAAACCGCTCCCTTTGGTCACGGCTCAGAATTCCAGCGGAGCTTCAGAGCCGTGACCAAAGGGAGCGGTACGTCTCACACGTTAGAATGAGGCGACATGTCCGAAGCCATCGACCGTTACGTAAAAGAGAACGAAACCCGTTTCCTCGAAGAGCTGAAGGACTTCCTGCGCATCCCCAGCATTTCCACGCTTCCCGAAAATAACGAAGCAACCCATCGCGCCGCCGACTTTGTGGTCGACCACCTGCTCGCCGCCGGTCTTGAGAACGTGGAACTAATCGAAACCGCCCGCCATCCGCTGGTTTACGCCGACTGGTTGCACGCGCCCGGCAAGCCGACCGTCCTCTGCTACGGACATTTCGACGTTCAGCCGCCCGATCCTCTGGAACTGTGGGAGTCTCCTCCTTTCGAGCCGGCCGAGCGCAACGGGAATCTCTATGCGCGCGGATCGGCGGACGACAAAGGCCAGATGTTTTCCCACATCAAAGCCATGGAGTCCATCAAAGCGATCTACGGCCGCATTCCCGTCAACGTCAAATTCCTCATCGAGGGCGAAGAGGAGGTAGGCGGTCTGTCGGTGGCGGAATATGTGGCCGCGAATCCCGCGAAATTGAAGGCCGACGTCGCGCTCGTCTCCGATACTGAAATGTACGCGCCTGGTCTGCCGACGCTGAACATCGGACTCCGCGGGCTGGTTTACATGGAAATTGAATCGCGCGGACCGGTGCGCGATCTCCACTCCGGCCTTTACGGCGGCGCCGCTCCCAACGCTGTCTTCGGACTGATCGAACTGCTCGACAAGGCCAAGGACGCGAACGGACACATTCAGATCCCCGGCATTTACGATGGCGTGGAAGCTCCTTCCGCCGAGGAGAAGGAAAGCTGGAAGCACCTGCCGTTCGACGAAGACGACTATCTCAAGGAAGTCGGCTCGACCGAGCTCACCGGCGAGCCAGGCTACTCCGTTTTCGAGCGCACGTGGGCGCGGCCTACGTTTGAAGTGCACGGCATCGCCGGCGGCTTCACGGGCGCGGGCGCGAAGACGGTGATTCCGGCTAAAGCGACAGCCAAGGTCAGCATCCGCCTCGTCCCACGCCAGGACCCGCAGAAGGTCGTTCGCGCGGTCGAGCAATGGGTGAAGGAGAATTCGCCCCGCGGGATTCAATGCGAGGTTCGTGTGCTGAGTGCGAGCCCGGGACTGATGGTGAACCCCGACCATCCTGCCATCCGCGTGGCGGCGAAAGCGTTCAGCGATATTTTCGGTAAGCCGACGGTCTTCACGCGCTCCGGCGGCTCGATCCCGATCGTCGGAGACTTCGCCACGCACCTGGGGATTCCGACAATCCTGATGGGCTTCGGCCTGCCCGACGACGGTCTGCATTCTCCAAACGAGAAGTACAACATCCGCAACTACTACGACGGCATCCGCACGCTCGCGCATTTCTTCGAAGAGTACGGGCACGCGGCGTAGTCCCCGCGCTTACGCTTGGGGCTGTGGGGTCCAACAACCCCGAACGTGAGAGAGCGGAAGTATTACTGGGTCCAAACACAGTAAAGTAGTGCGGAGGAGGCCGCGCATGAATTCACGCATTCTCATCGGCATCGCTTTCTTCGCCCTCACCTTTACCGCAATCCCACAAAGCGTACCGAGGTTCGAGCCGGATCCATTCTGGCCGAAGCCGTTGCCGAATAACTGGATGCTCGGCCAGGTTGGCGGCATCTTTGTCGATTCGCACGATCACGTTTGGGTGAACAGCCGCCCCAGAACTCTGGACAACAATGACAAGTACGCGGCGCTCAACCCGCCGCAAGCCGATTGCTGTATTCCGTCGCCGCCAGTCCTCGAATTCGATATGGCGGGTAACCTGGTTCAAGGTTGGGGAGGGCCGGGTACTGGCTACGAATGGCCTGACAACGAGCACGGCATGTTCGTCGATTACAAAGACAACGTCTGGGTTGGCGGCAACGGAGAAAAGGACACTAACATCCTGAAGTTCTCGAAGTCGGGGAAGTTTCTTCTGCAAATCGGCCATCACGGAAAAACCGGCGGCAGCAATGACACGGAAAACCTCAATCGGCCTGCGGGAATTTATGTGTACCAGAAAACCAACGAGGTATTCGTCGCCGATGGCTACGGCAACCGGCGCGTGATCGTATTCGACGCGGATACGGGCGCTTACAAGCGCCACTGGGGAGCGTACGGGAATAAGCCCGACGATACCGTTCCACGCACGCGAACGTTCGAGGGGCCGGGCCCCACTCAATTCAACACGGTGCACGGGATCCGCATATCGAACGATGGATTGGTTTATGTCGGAGATCGCGTCAACAACCGGATTCAGGTCTTCACGCCCGAAGGCAAGTTCGTGAAGGAGGGATTTATCGAGCGGAAAACATCCACCCCCGAAGGCACGGCGTTCGATGTCGCATTTTCAGCGGACAAGCAGCAGCAGTTCCTCTACGTGTCGGACGGCAGCAATAAGAAGGTGCAGATCCTTAACAGGGAGACGCTTCAGGTGGTCGGCTTCTTCGGAGGATATGGCGGACACGGCACCGGCCAGTTCTACCACCTGCACAGCATTGCGACGGACTCTAAAGGGAACGTCTATGTGGGTGAGTCCTTCGGCGAGCGCGCTTTGCGGTGGAACCTGAAGCATTAACCGACTCCCTTCGGTCGCGGCTCTGCAACATCCAGTTCTGCAACATCCGGATTTTACCGAGCCGTGACCAGAGGGAGCGGTTGTCTCAGACCGAGTGCAGTCTGTTTCTTAACTCCGTGAATCGTGGATCTCCGCGCAGCGAATCCATCTGCGGATCCACATCGAGGATGTAAAGAGCCGCGGAGTTTTCCTCCACTGCACGCTCCAATTCCTTTAGTGCTTCCGCCCGCTTCCCCAACGCTTCCATGAGCAGCGTCATATAGTACGCGTCGACATACTCGGTCTTGCGCCTCTGCTCGAGCTCTTCCAGAATTTTGCGCGCCTCGGGTTGACGCCCGGTCCGGGCCAGGCAGGCAGCTTCCAGCGCTCCCAGCCAGGGAATGTCCGGGTCGACAAGCCGCCCGAAGCGGTACTGATCGAGCGCTTCTTCCGTCTTCCCCGCATACTCCAGCGCCTGCGCGCAAAAGGCCCGGCCCAACATCAGGTAGGGATGAAGCTCAAGCGCCTTTTTCACGCATCGGGCCGCGGCGTCGAACTCCCGGCGGCAAAATCGGATGATTACTTCCGTAGCTGGCCATAACGGCCAGAGCGGATCGCAATTGTGCGCCTGATTCACCACGTCCAGCGCCTCGTCCAAACGGTTCATGGTCGCGTAGACAATTGCAAGGCGTATGTAGGTATTCGCCGATTTCGGCTTGTCATGCAGGGACTGTAGTAACTCCGCTTCCGCCTCGGGAAGCTTGCGCTCGAAAATGTGCAGCGCGTGACCATGCATGGCGCGAAGGTCGGGTGTGAGCCCGCCCAGGGCGACCGCGCGATTGTAAGCGCTGAGATACCCCGGATACATCTCGCGCGGCGCGCGCATTCCATAGGTTACCGGCATCAGCCGGGAAACCGCCATTCCCTCGTATGCGCGGGCGTCGGAATCGTTTTCCTTTGCGGCCTCCTGGAAGAACTCCAGAGCTTTTTCAAATCCCTGGCGGGTGCGCCGATTCCAGAAGTGCCATCCCGTCTTGATGAGTTCGTCCGAACGCGGCGACTCCAGGCGATACCCGATCTTCGGCCGGCAGGTGATCCAGTGTCCGAATTCCTCCAGCGCATTCTTCAGTTCGCCGACAGTAACCGAGACCGTGTGCCTGGATACGTGGTGGCCGTCCCAAGCCTCGCTGATCAGTCTTTCGCAGGAGACCCACTGGCCGGTGTTCTGCACGAGTGTCCGCAGAACCTGGAAGGCCTGCGGCCGCAGCTTCGTGGCCACGCCATCCCGCAGTAACCGGCTGCTCGCGGTATCGACCAGGAAAGGCCCGAATTCGAATTGTTCGGCTGTGACCGGCACAGTCTTACAGTTTATATACAGCCGGTACATGCGGCTTCAGCCGCGTCTCATTCGCATCCGTGAAAACGCGACTGAAGTCGCGTGTACCGGTTGCCCGGTACTATCGCTGGCCGTGATGGTCGTTGTTCACCAACCGATTCGCGTCGGCTTCCACGCAGCGCGGAGATTCCTCAAGCGGCTCGGTGGACGGTTTCACCACCCGAGGCGCCATCGTCCATGGGGCCGTCAGGACTTTCGGATCGTCTACCGTGACCTGATAGATCAGATTCTCCCCGTCCTTCCACAAGCGCTCCGTGACATGCATGGCGTCGCTGTGAAAATATCCGTCCTCGCCAAACCACGTATCCTCGACGAAGTTGGTTGCGTCGACCACCAGCGTGTCTCCGTCCCAATGAGCCACCGAATCTCCGTAGTAGGTCGGGTCCGCATCCGCACGATGCCGGCGGCCATCGGTCGGAATGATCCGGTAGGGATCTCCCGAAATATCCTCATAGAAGAAGATGATCTCGCCTGGCGTCTGCACAATCTTTCGGGGAGGCCCAATGCGCGGAATACCGGGCTTACCGCAGTAGAATACCTGGTCCGTCCTGCTCTCGTGATCGAACAGGTCCTTCACTTTGGCCTGCAACTCGGGTTTGTAGGAAGGCGCGGGCGTGGAGGGCATCGCTCCCTTGATGGCCGCCCTGGCCATCGTCGCCCCCCGATTCACCTTCTGGACAGTGATCGATCCGTTGACTTGTTTCTTGATAGCGCCCGGAGGCAGGTCAATCGCATAAGACCAGACACCGTTCAGATCCGGATGCGCGGCCTTCGGAGCATCCGCGACCGCGAATACAGGCAACATTGCCGCCACTGATATCGCACAGAACGTGTTTCGCATACTCTTATTTGCCTCTGTTGGTCTCTACTTCTCGGTGCCGCTAACCAATTCCCAGGAGGTTCCGTCAGCCAGTGTGAGCTTCTGCATGTAGCCGTAAAGCGAGCCGTCTTTCGCGCGCACCGCTTCCACCGTGACCGTCTGCCCGATGCCGCGCGCGATTTCGGCGCGGGCGACGCCCACCCTGCGGAACCACGATGGCGGATTGCTCTCGAATCTCCAGTTCTCCATCTTTCCGGCATCGCTCTTGGCGTCTATATTGACCACAATGTGAGGGTTGATCCAGTCGACCTTCGTCAGCGTGCCGGTCAGAACGAACCGTTTCGTCATGTCGAACTCGGCCGACGGCGAATGGTGGGCCCACAACGAGCCGGCCCCGAAACAAATCGCCAATCCCATCGTAATGAGCGTCAAAGCCCGTCTGAACCTGTCTCCCAAGCCGCTCTCCTTGCCAATCGTGCGGAAGTATATCATGGATTGCGCCCGGCAAATCCCGACGTATGATCGACATATGGGCACGAAATCCACAATATCCTTTGGCGTACTTCTCCTGCTCGGCGCGTGCCCGGTCAGTCTCGCCTCTGCCCCCATCCCCATCATGCTTCTCGATGGAGAGAGCGCTGGCCCCTATCACGCCTGGAAGTTGACCACTCCCGTTCTGAAGCGCGAACTCGAGGAGACGGGCCTGTTCCAGGTTGATGTTGTCACCGCGCCTTCTTCCGGGAATTCGAGCAGTGCTCTGAACGGCTTCAAGCCGGACTTCGGCAAGTATCAGGCCGTCGTGTTCAACTATGATGCGCTCGACTGGCCCCCCGGATTGAAAGGCTCATTCGAGCGATACATGAAGAATGGCGGCGGACTGGTGATCGTTCATGCCGCCGATAACGCCTTTCCCGGCTGGAAAGAGTACAACGAAATGATTGGCGTCGGCGGTTGGCGCAGCCGGACCGAAGCCGCCGGGCCTTACTGGTTCTATAAGGACGGCAAGCTGATGCACGATTCCTCACCCGGACCGGCGGGATCGCACGGCGCACGCCTTCCGTTCCAGGTGACTGCGCGGGAACCGGAACACCCCATCATGAAGGGCTTGCCAAAAGTGTGGATGCACCAGGGCGACGAGCTCTACGCCACGCTTCGCGGGCCCGGCGAGAACATGACCGTGCTCGCAACCGCACACTCGGACCCCACCAACAACGGCACCGGACGCGATGAGCCGATTCTGATGAGGCTGAGCTATGGGAAGGGACGCATCTTCCACACCACGATGGGGCACGATGTATCCGCGCTCAACTGCGTTGGGTTTAGCGTTACGTTCCAGCGCGGGACCGAATGGGCCGCGACGGGGAAAGTCACCCAGAAAGTACCACCGGATTTTCCTTCAGCGACGGCCGTCAGTTACCGGGCGGACACCAACAAATAATTCCTACCAGACCGCCCTGGGATAATGCTGTCGAATCTTCTCGTCCTGTGTGACCAACGGCGAATAGTTGTTCGCCTTCGCATGCGAGACGATCAGCAGATCGAAAGGATCGCGCGTCCAGGTTTCGAACAGCGCCGTCTCGGCGGTGTCCGCGAACGAATGGTTGCAAATCTGAACACCAAGCTGCATTCGAAGCTGCTTGGCAAGATCGAGCGGGTTTCGGATGATACGTCGAATCTGCTGCAGGAAATTCAGCTCGATCAGTACCGCCGGTGAGATCAGCAAATCGTGGTTTTGAATCGCGTCGATCGCCCGCTTGCTCAGCCGATCCGGCTTGTTCTCGCATAACCACACCACGACGTGCGTGTCCAGATATGCGCTCACAGCGGAATCCGCGCTCTACTCGAGCGCCGACCAATCCTCCATCCACTCAGCTTCCATTTCCGCCAGAAGTTCCTTCCTCGCCTGCTCGAGATCGACTCCCGGCGCCAACACGGGCTGCCCCACCAGGTTGTCCAGCTTCGATTGTTTCTGCTCCGGCATAACTCTAAAAACCACTCCACGATACAGAAACTCGACCGGCTCGCCTTTCAATGCCTGGTCCGCCAATTGAAAGAGTTCCTTGCGGAATTGCGTAATCGTGGCCTTCACAGTTCAAAGCTTACCACACATACGTACATTATATAAAATACTACCGTACATAACGTACATTCGACTGGGCTCTTGACTCGACCGCATTTAGTATATAAACTCGATATAGAATGTGGTGATTAATTCGCGCTATTGTTGCCGCTGACTCTGCACCGGCAATGTGTCGGCGCATCCCAGAACCGTTAACCTGGAGGAGTTACAAAAATGACGGCATTCGCACTATCAAACATAATCCGGACCCGTTATTACGTCCGCTTGGATTCCAGCGTGGCGGAAAGCGAGACGGACCACGCTTTGTTACTCGAGGCGGCAAGATTGCAGACAGATTCCGAAGTTGCGGTGCTCTACGAGTTTCAATCGGAAGCATCTGGTCCCGGCAATGCGGAGGTCATCGCAATCACCGTTCGATCAGTCGTCGCGCCGCGGGTGAAGGACGTCGGCGTGACGCTGACCGCCACGACGAGCCAATGGATCGAATCGCTCGTGAGTCCCGTACAGGGGAAGCCCTCGGCCGAGCCGAATTTCGAGAAGTTTCCGGAGGTCCTCCAGTATCAATTGAAACGTCTGTTGGTCGCTCCGCTCCGAACCGAGGATCGTCTCCTGGGTATCCTAACTCTGGGGCGACGGGCCGAAACCAATTTCGAGCCGGCTGCACTCGAAGTAGCGGAACGCGCGGGCCGGTTATTGACCGCCGTGCTCGAGCGCGATTCTCTTCGGCAAAAGCTGGTGGACCGAAAGCTCGTAGAGCGCGCCAAGGGAATCCTTCAGAAGCGCCGGAAATTGTCGGAGGAGCAGGCTTATCTCCTGCTTCGCAATAACAGCCGCCGCCGCAGGATGCCGATGGTGAATCTGGCGAAGGAAATCATCGATGTGTCAGTTCACGCGAGTCCTGACCGGCGCTGGCAAACGGGTTAAAGGAGTTGTAGTCTGTATAGCGACGGAAGTGGACACGTGATACTGAAATCCAAAGCCCTGAAATTCGCCGCCGTCGGCTGCGTCCTGGTTGCCGGATGGCTGTCGCTTCCGGTCCACGGGCAGATCGCGGTGAAGAACCAGGGCTACGTTCCGTTCAGCGAGGAGCCGATCGGTTATCGCTCCGAAAATTTGAGCGACCCCGTGGCCATCCTCCAGAAGCGGATCGATCGGGACGAAGTGAAGCTGGAGTACGAACCGAAGCACGGTTACCTGAAGTCGGTTCTTGACAAGCTGTCCATCCCGATAGACACTCAAACCCTGGTCTTTTCAAAGACCAGCTTTCAATACAAGAAGATCTCTCCCGAACGACCCCGCGCGCTGTACTTCAACGACGACGTCTATATCGGCCAGGTCCACGAGGGAAAGGTGATCGAGGTCATTTCCTTTGATCCGGTGCAGGGCGCGATCTTCTACATACTCGACGAGCATCGGAGCGATCACCCGGTCTTCGAGCGGGCGGAGCTCGATTGCACGCAGTGCCACGTTGCCGCGGGAACGCGTGGAGTACCCGGCGTTCTGCTGCGGTCGCTCTTTACCACCCGAACCGGCACGCAGGCGACGCCGTCCCAATCGTTCATCACCGGCCAGGAGAGTCCCTTGAGCGAGCGGTGGGGAGGCTGGTACGTCACCGGCACGCACGGCTCGCAGACTCACATGGGCAACGTGGTGGTGGAAGACAAGGACAATCCCGAACAGATCGACCGCGCGGCCGGGGCCAATCTGACCGATCTTTCAAAGAAGTTCGACACGTCGTCGCTGCTCTCGGGGCAAAGCGATATCGTGGCGCACCTGGTCCTCGCGCACCAGACGCAGATGCATAACCTGATCACATTGACGAACTATCAGACCAGGATTGCGTTGTACAAAGCGGGCCTGCCGGCTGACACGAAAGCGGACTCGATCCCCGAAGCCGCCCGCGAGCAGTACCAGAAGCCAGCCGAGCAGCTGGTGCGCTACCTGCTTTTCACCAACGAAGCGCCGCTCGAAGGCGCGGTCAAAGGCACTTCCGGCTTTACCGAAGAGTTTGCCGCGCGCGGGCCCCGCGATACCGCGGGCCGTTCTTTGCGTGACTTCGATCTTCACACGCGCATCTTCAAGTACCCGTGCAGCTATCTCATCTATAACGGGGCGTTCGATTCTCTCCCCGCCCAAGCCAAAGACTATGTGTATCACCGGTTGTTCGAAGTTCTGACCGGTCGCGATCAAAGCCCCGAGTTCGCCCGATTGAGTGGCGACACCCGGCGCGCGATCCTCGAAATTCTGCTGGCCACGAAGCCAGGCCTGCCCGCCGAATGGCGTGGGCTAACCAAATGAAGTCAGACAGAAAGGAACATCGTATGAAAAAAGTTCTCGCTCTTGCGGCCCTCGTCGCCGGTTTCGCGTCTGCGGCGCCCGCCGATTCTAAATCCCTCGAAGGCAGATGGGACGCGACGTTAACCACGAAGACGGGCGTTGTCCCGTTCCGGCTCGACATCTCGGGCGAAGGCGCGACTCTTAAGGGCACGCTTTACAACGGATGGGACCCCTTTGAAACCACCACCGGCGCGAAGTTCGAGAACGGCACCCTCGTCCTTAACATCGACCATTACCTTACGAAGATCACCGCCACTGTGAAGGACGGCGAACTGGACGGCAAGGTCGTCTCCCAATCACGCGCCGATGCCGGCACCTATGCGTTCCACGCCAGGCGTTACGTGGCAACGGCCGCTGCTGCAGATGCGCCGCTGGTCGGCGGATCCTGGGAGATTCCTCTCGACAAGCCCAACGCGAAGGGCGAGAAGACTCAGCGGTTGATCGTCCTGCAAAAGGGCGCCGATGTTTCGGCTTCGATTCTGCGAGTGGACGGCGATACCGGAGCGCTTAACGGCACTTACAAAGACGGCAAGTGGATACTCAGCCACTGGGATGGATCGCGCGCCGCCGTGATGGAGCTTTCTCTTACTAAGGATGGGACGCTCGAAATCAGGCAGGAAGGCGGACGCGCCGGCAATAAGCTGATCGCCTGGCGGACGGAAGTCGCCCGCGCCAAAGGTATCGCCGAGCCGGAAGACTATACGACCCACACGACGATGCGGGACCCCAACGAAGTGTTCACTTATAAGTTCCCCGATGTGGACGGCAAGATCCTCTCGAACGACGATCCGAAATTCAAGAACAAAGTGGTGCTCGCCATCGTGACCGGAACCTGGTGCCCGAACTGCCATGATGAGGCTCAATACCTGGTTCAGCTCTATGCCAAATATCACGATCAGGGGCTTGAGATCGTAGCGCTCGATTTCGAAGAACCCGAGCAGCAGGACGATCTCGCCAGAGTCCACGCCTTCATCAAGCAGTATCGCGTTCCGTACACCTACCTGATTGCAGGCGCTCCGGCTGAGATGTGGGAAAAAGTACCGCAGGCAGTCAACCTGAATACATGGCCAGCGACTTTATTCGTGGGCCGCGACGGCAAGGTGAAGCACATTCACACCGGGTTCGCGTCTCCCGCCAGTGGCATTTTCAATGCCGAGCTGAAGAAGGAATTCACGTCGACCATCGAGCAACTGCTGAAAGAGAAGGTACAGGTTACCTCGGCCAGTCTCCAGTAGCCTTGAATGGAACGCGCCCGCCGGCGGAAGTTTATGCCCCGGCGAGCGTTGTTTCAAATACCGGCAACCGCTCGCACGATCAGGAACAAAGTGCCGAGTATCGCGATCGGCATGACCACCACCCCGAGTATCATGCCCAAAATTGAAAACGAATCAACTGCATGTAACGAGACCATGGATCGAGTCTCCTTCCGTATGTCTCAGAGCACGCCGACAACCGAAACGATTGACGTTTCTTTGGCCCGCGGTAACCTGGTCCGTAACTTTAGTCACGTCTTCGCGTTCATGGACAAGTTCAAGGCGGCATTCACGTAGGTATGAATTCGCAGGGGAGCCGGTTGCATTGGCTAACCCGGGTTCGCAAAGCCCGTAACCGAATCGATTTTTCCGTCTGCGCCAAACACGAAGACGTTGGTCCCGGACATATGTTCTTTCGCATCGCGATCCACCGCGATCCAGTCGGCGAGCACCGTCCCCTGGCAATGCCGGACGCCCCCTTTGCGTTCCATCCGGATTCCCGGCATGAACCGCTGCGCGGCGCCGGTGTGAGCCGTCAAATCGGCCAATCCGTCGAGCAGGCTGAAGCGATCGCGGAAATGAATTTCGCCGGCGGCAATGGCAGCCAGCGATTCCGCGCGCGTCTTGTCGTCCGCGATCGCCCAGGCGCCGAACCAGGCGTCTACCAACTTCGCCGCGTCCGCGTATACTTCATTCGCCACCAGGTTGCTGAACAGCGAAAGCTGGAAGCGCCACCCCTGCACGTGTTCGTCGCGCGCGGCGCCATCCGGGAATTCATGCACCAGATGAAGGCGTGTTCCGCCCCGGTCCGGATCGAGACGGATCGTGACGCGCGAACTTCCGGGCGGAATCGGCTTGCCGCTTGCGAAACCGTAGGTGAACACGATCCGTTCCGGGTCGCGGACCTCCAGCACTTCGCCCAGTGTTTCCACACCATTCGGATGGCGGATGTACACTTTGCCTCCCGGCTTGGCATCGATGGTCGAACCCGCGCCCCACCAGCCAGCCCATCGCGCGCTGTCGGTGAAGAATCGAAAGACGGTTTCCGGCTTTGCCTTGATCACAACCGTCCGATCGAGTTGGTATGGCAATTCGTGCATGAGTCCTCATTTCCCGCGGCGATTTTTCGGCTGGGGGCCCCGTCGCGTCTCCTCCAGCTCCGCAGCCAGCTTGAGTTTCCACAACGCGTCATCCCACATGCGCTCCAGAATCTCGGCGGCAGCCCCCAGCGCTTCGCGGCGAGCCCGGTAGAACCTGTTACGCTGCTGCGCGCGTGCCTCGATCAAACCGGCTTCCACCAGCGATCGCAACTGGAGCGAGACCGCGCCGAACGTAACATCCGGCATCGCTCGATGGATTGCTCCCGCGGTTTGTTCCTCATTCCACACCAGGCGCAGAATCTCGCGTCGGCGGGGTGAGGCAATGGCATCGAGCACGGCAGGCTCCATGCAAATCACTTTAGTTTAAACTAAAGTATCTGTCAAGCCCTTTTCCGACGACGATACAGCCAAAAGATTAGATGCCCCCGCGCCCGCGACTCTGACCCTGACGGGTAGGTGTTCCGGCGCATCGGCCAAAGGCCGGGTGCGAAGTGGCGCGAACCTGGCCTGGAACTCGGTCAACCGTTCCTGAAGATTGGGCATAAGGAAGAGCCTGCGCTGGTTTTCGATCTTGGCCTGGCGGAAGAGTTCCAGATCGAGCCTGTTGAGTCGAAGCAGATCCGAATAAACATCGGCTCCCCAAAGATCGACCAGCGCGCGCTCCAGGTCCGCATGGCGAGTCCTGTCGGGTTGGCTGATATTTTCGGGGCTGTGATGAAGCCTCAAGCCCGGAAACGCCGGCTTCAGAAAGTACTCGGCTGCCACCAGACTTTCGTCGAACATCTCCACAATCCCGGGTACAGACATGTCGCGGAATACCTGGACAGCGCGATCGAGATCGCGATCGTTGGCCGGACGGGCGAAGGCCCCCGCATTCGCGAGGTGCGTCACCTGTACATCACTCACAACATGTGGCGAGTCGCGAAGCAATTGCTTCATAAACTCTCGTGGTTCGTGGCGGTTCGCAAGCGCCGAGAGCGGATCGGGGGAGTTCGCCCTTCGGAAATGGTTATAAACCGAAACCAGCCGATCCAGGGGATGGCGCAGGAAACAGCAATCGAAAATGACCCAACCCCGAGCGGCTGGCTTCGGATAGCGAAGGTGATGACTGGAGACAGCCGAAAGAGCCGGTTGGCGGCGGAGAAACCTTGTCAGGCTCTTTCCGTCCAGAACCGCGCCGTCCGAAGGGCCATGAACCGTCGCGAATCCAGGGCCAAACTCCCTCCGGAGGATGGATTCAATGGTCGTGCCGCCGTTCTTGAAAATATGATAATGCACGAAGACAAATCGGGTCGCCGGAACATCGAGGATTTGCTCAACGTGCATGCCTTGAGAATTAATGGCATCTGGCCACTTAAAGTTTCATAAAGATAACAAATATCGCTCATTCGCGATCTTTATAACCCGACTGCGTGTGCTGTTCCGTACCGTTTTTATTTTTTCGCGGGCGTCGGCAGCGGTGGAAGTGGCGCGGGATTGAGATAGCCGCGCGTCCCGTCCGGCCGGATTGGGCCCGGGCCAAATCCGAGATGCTCTTTATCGATGTTGTTCTCGGCGCATGAATATTCGTGAAGCTGCTCATCCGGCTTGCCGAGCACCCAAGTCCGTGCATAATTGAACGGTTTCGTATAAAACTTCGGATCTTCAATCAGCGTTTCCACGTGAATGTGGTCCTGGTCGGGACGCGTCCAGCGCTCCACCACATGCAGCGCATCGCTGTGCGGACTGCCGTTCTCGTCCGCCCACACCTGCGTGTCTTTGAACCCGATCGAATCCACCACCAGCGTATTACCGTCCCAATGTCCGACCTCGTCGCCGAAGAACGAAGGATCCGGATCTTCTTCATGCTTCCGGCCGTCCGTTGGTATCAGCCGGTAGTAGCTGTAGAAATAAAGGAAAGCCACATACTTCGGACTCTGAATAATCTGAAACGGCAAGCCGCTGGCGTTGTGCCGCGGAATGCCGCCGATGATGCACAAGCTCTCGGGATCGATAGTGGCCGTGGTGTTGTGCTTCCACGCCGCTTCTCCGGCTGGCGTCAGCGGCAGTTTGAGCCCCGGAAGATCCTTAGCAATATTTCCGCCCGGCACAGTGTCGCGCGTGCCCTTCCAGTATCCGTTCAGATCGGGATGGCCTTCTGCGGTCTTCGGTGCCGGAGCCGATTGGCCCGAGGCAAGCGCCGCCAGACCGGCCAGTCCCAGCATCAGCCGCAAGACGACTTTCTTAATCACCTTGTCCACGCTCCTTAATCCTTCTGGTATCGTACTATCCAGCAGGAGATATTTCGTGTCGAAGAAAAGATTTCTCGGATTGCTTGCGGCCGCCGGCCTTGCGGCGGGCATCCCCGCGTATGCTCACCATTCTTTCGCTGCCGAATTCGATGGAAGCCGATCGGTCCGTCTCACCGGCACCATTACGCGGATTGAATGGAGCAATCCGCACTCCTACTTCTTCCTCGATGTGAAGGATGACAAGGGCACTGTCGTGAACTGGGGCTGCGAGGGAGCCGGCCCCGGAGCATTGACCCGCCGGGGATGGAAGAAGGGCGACGTGAAACTGGGCGACACCCTGATCGTCGATGGTTATCCCGCCAAAGACGGCTCGCATCTGATCGATGCGCGGCGTGTCACGCTGTCCGACGGCCGTACCGTTTCCGGCGGATCCGCGGGCGATGGCGGCCCGGGCGATTCCGATTCGCTTACCGCCGTCGACCCCGCCAAAGCCAAAAAGTAACCAGCGCGCGCACTCGTGCGGGCCGCGTCGGGACTATTCTCGACGCCTGTCCCCCTTTAATCCTGCAGCCCGAAGACGAAAATCGAATTCCCCGACGCGATCGCTATCTGCTGCCTGCCCCCGCTCAGATAGCTGATCGGGTTGGCCTTCATGCTCCCGCCTGTCTGGAAGCGCCACAGCAGCTTGCCCACAGTTGCGTCCAGCACGTAAAAGTCGCCTTCGTTGCTGCTCCCGAATAATAAGTTGCCGGCGGTTGAGAGCACACCGGCCCTCGCGCCGGACAGCAGCTTGAACTCCCACTTGAGCTCGCCCGTTGCAGGATTCAGCGCCCGAATCGCCCCGGTATGGTCCTCGCCGGGAATCGGCCGCGGACCACCGCCGTTAAACTGCGCGCCCTCTTTGTACTCGGCGTCGCCTTTCAGATAGATGCCGCCCGCATCATGCGCGGAGAGATAGAACAAGTTGGTCTGCGGACTGAAGGAAGGGCTGAACCAGTTCGTCCCGCCGCCCACGTCGGGATACACTTTCCCTCCCTCGCTGGTAGGCGAAGTGCCCGGCAGAACAATCGGCCGGCCGGAGTCGTCCAGCCCCTGCGCCCAAGTCTGTTTAGCGTACGCTTTGCCCGCCAGGAAACGTCCGCTGGTGCGATCGATAACGTAGTAAAACGCGTTGCGGTTTCCGAACAGAACGACCTTGCGCTTTTCGCCGCGTACCACCGCATCGGCCAACACCGGTACTTCCGTCGAATCCCAATCGTGCAGGTCGTGCGGCGTGAACTGGAAATACCACCTGAGTTTGCCTGTGTCGCCATCGAGCGCCAGCAGGCAGTCCGAATAAAGGTTATCGCCAGCGCGATTATCGCCATTCCAATCCGGCCCGGGATTGCCCGTGCCCCATAACACGAGATTCTGCTCGGGATCGTAAGTGCCAGTGACCCAAGTCGTCGCCGCGCCGGTCTTCGCGCTGTCGCCGGCCCACGTTTCGCTGCCCGGCTCGCCGGCAGAAGGAACCGTCCAGAATCGCCAGGCCCGTTTGCCGGTCTTCGCGTCATAGGCGTCGACGAACCCACGAATCCCATACTCCCCGCCGGCGATGCCAATTACGATCTTGTCTTTGATGGCCAGCGGCGCGCCCGTGATGGAGTGGCCCAGTTTGAAATCGGCGACTTCGACGTCCCATCGCACGATGCCGGACTGCATATCGAGCGCGATCAGGTGCGCGTCGAAAGTGCCGACGTAAACCATGTCGCCGAGAATGGCCACCCCGCGGTTCACTTCGCCGCAACATCCGCGCACGCCTTTTGGCAGATTCCGATTGAATTTCCACAGCGGACGTCCGGTAAGCGTGTCGAGAGCGGTCACGCCGCTCGCCGGCTCGCTGACATACATCACACCATCCACCACCAGCGGCGAGCTCTCGAACCCGCCGGTCTCTCTGGCCTGGTACACCCATAAGGGCCGCAGCCGCCCAACGTTCGTGGAGTTGATCTGGTTCAGACGCGAATAGCGCTGCGCACTATAATTTCCGGAGTAAGTGAGCCAGTTGCCGGGCTCGGCATCGGCCGAGCGAATCCGGTCATAAGAAACCTGCGCAGCCAGAGGCAGACCAGCGGCGAACAGCAGCAAACATCTTTTCATCTTATTCGTGTCCATTCGTGTGCATTCGTGGCTACCACTCAGGGCTTCCCTCGCAGCGTCACCAAATAGGCCACGAGATCGTCGGTCTCGGCCGCCGACAGCACACCCCGAAAGCCCGGCATGGGCGATTTGCCATTGTCTTTATGTAATTCTTTAAGGTCGGCCTTAACAAAAGAAAAAATCCGCCCGTTGAGATCGCGCAACTGAATCGTGAAAGTATCTTCGTTCAATCGCACCCCGGTGATGCGGCGGCCGTCCTTCGTGACCAGCGTCACCTGAAGAAATCCCTCCGCCAGGGCAGATTCGGGATCGAGTACCGCCGCGCGCAGGTGGCCAGCGCTTCGGCGAACGCCGATCTCCGTCAACTCCGGTCCCAAACTCCCGCCCTCGCCGCTCACGATGTGGCAGCGCCCGCAGTTCCCCTTGCCGCGATAGATTTCCCGCCCGCGCGCCGCATCTCCCGGAACGGTCTCCCGCGCCAGTTGCCCCAGGCTGCGAACATATGCCGCGGCCTGCCAAGTCTCGCGGGTAGTCAGAGCGGAGCCCGCGGGCATCTCGGTCCCCCTGATGCCATCCCGGATTACGCGGAACAGGGACTCGTCGTCTTCCGCTCGCCTCAACTTGGGCTGCGCCAGAACCGCGCCTTTACCGCCCTCTCCGCGTGGTCCATGACATCCGGCGCACTGTCCCATGAATAACTGCTGGCCGCGCGTCAAATCTTCCGGCATCGTAAACGGGTTGGCCTTCGGAATAACGTATTCGGGATCGGTCAGACCCACCTGCCCCGCCATCCCCGCCGCCGAAACCAGAAGTATAAGGAGGAAACGCATCCGTGACCTCCTTGTTTATATAGCACGTGGCGCGGGCACTCTTGCGAGCCGCGTCGAGACTCATCTCGACGCTTCCTGTCTTGATGGAGAAAGCAACTTCTAAAGAATGCGAAGATCGCCGAAAAGCTGAAAGCCGAATCCGGACTACCAGCCTCGATGGACCAACTGAAGGACCTGCTCGACTGGGTCGACCAAAACCTTGGCGATGCTTGTGACCACACACTGCGGCACACGCTGGATTTCATTCGGCAAGGCGCGAAGCACTCTCGATAGGTTCCTGCACCAGGAACGAACCCCGGTCCGCACGATAATCACTCTTCTCACGGCCGTAGCGATCGAGGCCCTTACTTTTTTGTGGCCTCTACCTCTGTTAAAAGGGTATGAGGGCATAGGCAACGTCCTTTTTACGGTGTTTATCGTACTCGGCGCCATCGTCAGCAAGATTGTCGGTGGATGGGTCGCGTTCAAACGCGGCGAGTTTTGGCCGGTCGAATTGCGGGCTTTTGGCGTTATGGTCTGGCTCGCGACCACCGCCGTGATCTCACAGAGGTAAAGATCAGGGCGATCTTTGCCTTGGCTCTATTTTGACAATGCCGTCGCAACAAACCTAAACTGACAGCATGGAAGTACATCTTTCCCCTGAGTTGGAGGGTCAACTCCAGCGTATTGCCGCGGAGCAGGGGCGAGACGCCGAATCGTTGGTTTTCGAGGCCGTTGAGCGGCTCGTCGGCCACGAGGAATGGTTCGTTCGCGAAGTGGAACAAGGACTCGCCGCCGCTGATAGAGGCGAATTCATCGAGCACGCCGAGGTCGGCAAATTGATCGATAGCCGGTATCCCGGCTGATGCGCATTCGCTGGACCGACTCGGCGGTCCAGGACCTCAAGAACATCTGCGATTACATTGGCGAACGCAACGGCCCGGCAGAAGCCCGGCGAATAGCGCTCAAAATCTACCAGGGGCTGGATTCCCTTGCAGAGTTCCCGCGCAGGGGGCGCCCCGGCCGGAAACCGGACACCCGTGAATTCGTCTTCCAGGGGCTCCCGTGGCTGGCTGTCTATCGGGTCCGCGAGGACGTCGTCGAGATCAATCGCATCCTGCACGGCGCGCAACTCTTCTCCTGACGGAGGACTTCCGAGTGATGAACCTCAGCCGCGTTCCTTCCCGCCTGAAGGAACGTCGGAGACACGACATTACGGGGCTTTAAATGCGGCGCAGTGGACTCTTGCAAAGGTTGGTATCGGGTCAGTTTGAAATGCGGCTTTTAGTCTCTGGCCGTCTTGTTTTTGTTGATAACCGCATTTTTCTTAAGGAATTGAATCAGGACAGTCTCGACTTGATCTCTGAGTCTTTTGTCTGTGATCTCGATGTAAGCTGCCGTCTCAACGATTGGCTGCTTAAACCAGAACTTCTCTTTGTGGTCGTCTACCCTGTCCGCGATATCATTCGCTTTTCCCACATAGATCGGGCGGCCACTTATGTCGTAAAAAACGTACACGCCGGGCTTGTTCGGGTGGTCGGCTGCATCGTGCGGGTTAAAATCAATCAACTCGCCTATTCCGGGTACTTCCTTTTCGCTTGCTGCACCCTCTCGCTCGAACCTTTCGCCGAGTGCAGACTCCAGCTTTTTCAAGGTGCGCTGCTGTGGATTCTGCGCCCCCCCGTTGAGAAGGTTGTAGATAGTGGGAGCGCTGATCCCGGATTTCCTTGAAAGTTCGTTCGCTGTCAGATTCTTCTTTGAAAGCGAGCGGGCGAGCCATGTGGCGACGGGAGGGAGCGACTGATCAGGAGATTCCTCCTCCTTGGTAATTCCACCCAAGACTGTTTCCAATTTTTCAAGCTGCCCGTGATCTGGCCTGGATTGGCCCCTTTCCCATAGAGAGATCTGTGGCTGTGACACAATCAGTTTTGCGGCCAGTTCCTGCTGCGATAGTCCGCTCTTTATGCGGCCAGTCCTGATCTTTTCGCCGATGGATTCCTCGACAGCCTTTGGCATAAGGTGAGTAATCATATCATGCCTAAGCTACTGAATACACTGGATTGATGGCCAAGCCTTCGTTCCAAGTCGTCTGCGCCGTTTAATTTTATCCGCCGTTGCGCCGAGCAAGGCCAAATTGCTGATCCAGTGCCGCACGGATCTCTTGATCTCGCATTCCAGAATACCGCTCCTTCTTTTGTTGACCGTTCATCTTGAGCCTTCAACTTGACAAGAAGGTAACCCCCCTCGGCTGAGAAAGCGATAACGGATGCGTACTACGTCCGAAGGCATTCACACGATTTCCACAGCTTTGTTTTCATGAAACCAAAACACTTACCTCGAAACAGACACGCCGCCCTGCTTTTCATAGTGCATAATGCCCGTGGGAATCGAAATTCGCCCGTGCAGCGCTTCTCAACGCAACACCGAAACCGGTCTTCCTCGCTGAAAAGCGTTCGAAGCCCCGGGCTTCACTGATCTTGGACAACTGAATATCATCGCCGCTCCCCGCCGAAGAACCGCGTCACATCAGATCGGGCTCCGGAACCCGCTGTTCTCAAAAAGTATTAATTACCAAACGAACCTGACAAGTCGTTGAAAACAAGCAAACCAGCCCAACGCAGTTTAGGTTCTTATCTGCGTTCATCAGCGTTCATCAGCGTTCATCGGCGGCCAAACGACTTTCCATTTCCCTCCCCGACCCAATCTGATATAGTTTCCGAATTATGACCCGCAAACTTATCGCTCGCATCGGCGCCGGCGCTCTCCTCCTGACGCTGGCTTGGTTTGGCTACACGCAAAATCAAACCCAGCCCGGCAAGCTGACACTCAATAAGATCCACGACGATCTTTACGAGATCGAAGGTGATGGCGGCAACGTCGCGGTGCTGGTCACCAGCGAAGGCGTCATTCTGGTCGACGACAAGTTCGAATACGATCACGATGCGATTCTGGAGCGGATCAAAACCGTCACGCCTCTGCCGGTGAAGTACATCATCAACACCCACTATCATCAGGACCACAGCGGTGGAAACGCCAAGTTCCTCCCCACGGCCGATATCGTCTCGACCCAGAATGCCCGGACCAATATTCTTCAGCACAAACAGTCGAACGTGTCCGGGTCTCCCGTCGCCCCGGCGCGCATCGTGTTCACCGATGAGACCGCAATATTTCTCGGCGGCAAGGAAGTTCGCGCCAAGTTCTTCGGCCGCGGACACACCAACGGCGATGCAGTGGTTTACTTCCCGCAGCTCAGAACAATTCACACCGGCGATTTGATGGCGGGCACCAGTCCGCTGATCGATTACAACGGCGGAGGTAGTCTGGCGGATTGGGCCAAAACGCTCGATGCGGCCATGACGCTCGACTTCGACACCGTGATCCCGGGCCATGGCGCCGTGACGACCAAAGCCGGATTGATGACATATCGGAACAACGTCGACAAAATGAAGAACGAAGTAACCGGCCTGATCCGTTCCGGAAAAAGCCAGGACGACGTGGCCAAATACATGACGATGAACTACGGGTGGGCGGCCAATAGTCTCCAGCAACAATGGAGCGTTCCCGGCATGATGAAGGAGCTGAAGTAGGCTCCCAAGCCGCTGAAAAACAATTAGTTAACGCAAGCTTCGCTTCGTATTGCGGAAAGCCCCGGCATCACCTGGCCCATCGGTCCGGATTGGACCACAAGTGTGCCGTTTGTTTGACCGGTCGAAACCCCTATGTTACGGTAAGAATTACCTGAAATTCGTAGTTCTCCGTTTCCTTACAAACAATGGATAAAACTCTGCATGACTTGGGCGGGATTGTGCTGGACGGCCTTCCCACATTTTTCCTCGTCATCATCCTCGCTTTTTTCGTCAAGTTTCTGTATCTCAAACCTCTCGAAAAAGTCCTTGCCGAGCGCTTCCGGCTGACCGAAGGCGCGCGTAAAGCGGCTGAGGACAGCCTGAAAAACGCGGACTCGAAAATTGCGCAGTATCAGGACGCTCTTAACAACGCACGCGCCGAAATTTATCAGGAGCAAGCGGCGTTTCTTCAGAAGCTGCACGCGGAACAAGCCGAGTTGGCCAACTCGGTTCGGGTGGAATCCGATGCCCGTCTTGCCGCGATCAAGCTTTCCATCGCGAAGGAAGCGGATGTGGCGCGCGAAGGCCTCGAATCGCAGGCGGAAGCTCTCGCCGGACAAATCGCGGATGCCATCCTGACCCGGAGAGCTGCATGATGATTGTCTGGCAAACGATTAACTTCGTGATCCTCGCGGTGCTGCTCGGCTGGCTCATCGTGAAACAGGGCGGTCCTATGCTTGCCGCGCGATCGAAGGCGATCGGCGAAGGTCTCGCGGCCGGCGAAATGGCTAAAGCTGAAGCCGATGCGCGCGCCGCTCAGGTGCAGGCGAAGCTCTCTCATCTTGAAACGGAAATTGCGGCATTGCGTGCCGATGCGAAGGAAGAGCGGGAGCGCGAGGCGGATCGCATTCGCCGCGAAACGCAAGCCGAAATCGCCCGCATTCACGTACAGGCGGAGCACGAAATCGAATCCGCCGGCAAACAGGCGCGCATGGAAGTCCAGCGCGTAGCCGCGAAGATGGCGATCGAACTGGCCGAGCAGAAGGTCCGGGCGCGCATGTCGCCAGACATCCAGGCCGCCCTGCTGCAGGGTTTCCTGACCGATCTGCCGCACACCGGCGGGGCCAGTCTCGGGAACAACGTCGGGAGCGACGTCGGGAGCAAAGCGTAATCGACAAATGATTTCTTCAGCAGTAGTCAATCGCTACGCGAACGCCCTTGCGGATGTGATTCTTTCGCCGGGCTCGGACGTAAAACCGCCGGAGGCCATCGGGCAATTGCGTGCCTTCGACGCCACCGTGCAGAGTTCATCCGATTTGCGCAGCGTGCTCGCTTCGCCGGCTATTGCAGTGGCCCGCAAGCGCGCCATCATCAAAGACATCGCCCAACGGCTCGGCTTGGCGCGCACAGTCCGGAATTTCATTCTCGTCCTGAGCGATCATCGTCGCTCCGCCGCGCTGGCGCAGATGGTGGATGCGTTCGAAATGCTTCTCGACGAGCGGCTTGGGTTTGTGCGCGCCGAAGTGAAATCCGCTTTTGAGTTGAACTCGGGGCAGCAGGATCGTCTGGCGGGCGAATTGGGTACACTTGCGGGAGCGCCGGTGCGCATGCGCTTCGTCGTCGATCCGGACCTGATCGGCGGTGTCACCGCGAAGATCGGTTCCAGAGTGTATGACGGGTCGGTACGGGGTCAATTGGCGGAGATGCGCACCCGCCTCACGGTGGGGTAGGCGGTTTCGCCTGCCGGGGCATTAGGGGTTAAGTCGTTAAACGGAAATTTATGGCTCAAATCAGGGCAGACGAGATCACAAGTATTCTGCGGCACGAGATCGAGAACTACGAGCGTGCCATCGACGTCAGCGAAGTCGGCACCATCATGTCGGTCGGCGACGGCATCGCGCGTATCCACGGGCTCGATAAAGTTATGGCGGGCGAGCTGATTCAGTTCAGCCACGGCGTCTCCGGCATCGCCATGAACCTGGAAGAAGACCAGGTCGGCGCGGTGCTGCTCGGCGAGTACCAGCACATCAAGGAAGGCGAAGAAGTGCGCCGCACCGGCACCATCATGTCGGTCCCGGTGGGCGAGGCACTGATCGGTCGCGTAGTCGACGCGCTCGGGCACCCCATCGACGGCAAGGGCCCTATCCATTCCGATAAGACGAATCCCATCGAACGTATCGCCCCGGGCGTCATCGACCGGATGTCCGTCAAGCAGCCTGTCCAGACCGGTATCAAGGCCATCGACGGCATGATTCCGATCGGCCGCGGGCAGCGCGAGCTGATCATCGGCGACCGCCAGACCGGCAAGACGGCTATCGCGCTCGACACCATCATCAACCAGAAGGGCCAGGACATGGTCTGCATCTACGTCGCGATCGGCCAGAAGCGGTCGACCGTGGCGCAGGTGGTGAAAACTCTCGAAGATCACGGCGCGATGGCGTATACGTTCGTAGTTTCGGCGAGCGCATCCGATCCCGCCCCGATGCAGTATCTGTCGCCTTACTCAGGCTGTGCAATGGGCGAGTTTTTCCGCGATTCGGGCCGTCACGCTCTCTGCATTTACGACGATCTTTCCAAGCATGCCGCGGCCTATCGCGAGATCTCGCTGCTGTTGCGCCGTCCGCCGGGACGCGAAGCGTACCCCGGAGACGTTTTCTATCTTCACAGCCGCCTGCTGGAGCGCGCTTCAAAACTGAGTGACGCCAAAGGCGGCGGTTCGCTCACCGCCCTGCCATTCATCGAAACTCAGGCAGGCGACGTTTCCGCGTACATTCCGACCAACGTCATCTCGATTACCGACGGCCAGATTTATCTCGAAGCCGATCTGTTCAACTCGAATATCCGCCCCGCCGTGAACGTCGGTCTCTCCGTCAGCCGCGTCGGTGGTTCGGCCCAGATCAAAGCTATGCGGCAAGTTGCCGGCGCTCTCCGGCTTGACCTCGCCCAGTACCGCAGCCTCGCGGCTTTCGCGCAGTTCGGTTCCGATCTCGACAAGGCTTCTCAAGCCCAGTTGAATCGCGGCAAACGCCTGGTCGAAATCCTGAAGCAGCCGCAGTATCAACCGCTGCCCGTAGAAAAGCAGGTGGCGATCATCTTCGCCGGCACCAACGGATTGCTCGACGACTTGGCGGTGGAAGATTGCCGCGCGTTTGAAACTGAGCTCTACCGGTTCCTCGAAAATTCGCGCCCGGCCATTCTCTCCGGCATCCGCGAAAAGAAAATCATCGACGACGCTCTGAAAGCCGACCTCACCGCAGCCATCAACGAAGTCAAAGGCCGCATGGCGCAGAGCAAGAAGCCGACCCTGGCAGGAGCAAAGGCCTAGCCGGATGCCGAACGTTTTTTGTACCGCTGGCGGTCTTGCCGCCGGCTGGGTTTCGGGTCGAGGCGCTGAATGCCCAGCCTGATAGACCTGCGGCGGCGCATCCGCTCCGTGAAGAACACGGAGCAGATCACCAAAGCCATGAAAATGGTCTCGGCCGCGAAACTCCGCCGTGCCCAGGAGCGAGTGATCGCAGCTCGCCCCTACGCCAATCTGATGCGCGAAATGCTGGCCGATCTCGCGGCGGCTGCGCAATCGGATGAGCGAGCTTCCGAAAGCCCATGGCTCGCCGCGCGCGAAGTAAAGCGCATCGATCTCATCTTCTTCTCGAGCGATACCGGCCTCGCCGGAGCCTTCAACTCGAGTCTCCTCAAAGCGGCCCAGAAGTTTTTCGCGGACAACCGCGGCGCCGAGGTCACGCTCACTCTCGTCGGCCGCAAAGGCCGCGACTTCTATCGCCGCCGCGGCGCAAAGATACTCGCGGAACACATCAATCTCGCCGCTCGTCCCTCTTATCAGGATGCAGCCGCAATCGCTGGCGAAGTGATCCGGCGCTATCGGGATGGCGAAACCGATGCGGTCTTCGTCCTCAACAACGAATTCAAAAGCGTGATGTCGCAGAAGCTCTCGGTCATGCAGTTGCTGCCCGTTGCTCTGGCCGACCCCAAAGCGGAAGTAAAGGACTACATCTACGAGCAATCGCCCGTCGACATGCTGGACCGGCTGATGCCGCGTTACGTCGAAGTGGCCGTTTTCCGCGCGCTGCTCGAAACCATCGCGTCTTATCAGGCTGCGCGCATGACCGCGATGGACAAGGCATCGTCGAACGCAAGAGACGTGATCGACACCCTGACGCTGAATATGAACCGCATCCGTCAGGCGGCAATTACGAAGGAAATTATCGAAGTGGTGAGCGGTGCAGCAGCAGCCGCCGAATAAAAGGAATATCTATGGCAACAGCAACTCAAGTTATCGGCCACGTCGTACAGATCTCCGGACCCGCAGTCGACTGCCAGTTCCCCGAAGGGCAGATCCCGGAAGTTCACACCGCGATACGAATCGTCAGCGAGGGCTTCGATGTCCCGGAGCCGATCGATGTGGTTTGCGAGACCGAGCAGCACATCGGCGAAGGCCGCATCCGCACCATCGCGATGCAGGCCACCGAAGGCATGGTGCGCGGCATGAAAGCCATCAGCCTCGGCGGACCGATCAGCGTTCCCGTGGGCAAGCAGACGCTCGGCCGCGTGCTGAACGTGCTCGGCGCTCCAGTGGATGACATGGGTCCCGTCAATACGGAGAAGCGGTATCCTATTCACCGCCAGGCGCCCTCGTTTGAAGACCAATCGACGCGTCTTGAAATGTTCGAGACCGGTATCAAAGTCGTCGACCTTCTCGAGCCTTACCTCCGTGGTGGCAAGATCGGCCTGTTCGGCGGCGCGGGCGTCGGCAAGACGGTTATTATTCAGGAACTCATCAACAACATCGCCATGAAGCACGGCGGCGTTTCCGTGTTCGCCGGCGTAGGCGAACGGACTCGCGAAGGCAACGACCTCTGGACGGAAATGCAGGAGTCGGGCGTTATCGATCCGAAGGATTACACCAAATCGAAAGTCGCTCTCATCTACGGCCAGATGACCGAGCCGCCCGGGGCGCGCCTGCGCGTCGGCCTCACCGGCCTTACCGTCGCCGAGTATTTCCGCGACGAAGAAGGGCAGGACGTGCTGCTCTTCATCGACAATATTTTCCGCTTTACGCAAGCCGGTTCTGAAGTGTCCGCGTTGCTGGGTCGCATGCCAAGCGCCGTCGGCTATCAGCCCAACCTCGCATCCGAAATGGGTGAGCTCCAGGAACGGATCACATCGACCAAGAAGGGCTCGATTACGTCCGTGCAGGCCATCTACGTGCCCGCCGACGACTACACCGATCCCGCGCCGGCCACCGCGTTCGCGCACCTGGATGCCACCACAAACCTTTCGCGCTCGATTGCGGAGATGGGAATCTATCCCGCTGTCGATCCGCTGGCTTCCACCTCGCGCATTCTCGACCCGCTGATTCTCGGCGAAGATCATTACAACACCGCCCAGACGGTCAAGGGCGTGCTCCAGCGCTATAAGGATCTACAGGACATCATCGCTATTCTGGGCGTCGACGAACTGAGCGACGACGACAAGCTGCTCGTGGCGCGCGCCCGCAAGATCCAAATGTTCCTCTCGCAGCCCTTCCACGTGGCAGAACAGTTCACCGGCTTCCCGGGCAAGTACATCAAGCTGGCCGACACGATCAAGGGCTTCAAGGAGATCGTGGAAGGCAAGCACGACGAGCTGCCGGAGCAGGCCTTCTACATGCAGGGCACGATCGAAGACGTGATCGAAAAAGCCAAGAAGATGGGCAAGGCGTAATGTTGCTCCAGCTGGTCAGCCCGGAGCGAGTGCTGGTCGACGAGCAGGTCGACGAAGTGCAGATTCCAGGGCTCGACGGTTATATGGGAGTGCTTCCCGGTCACGCGCCGCTGCTTTCGGAGCTGATGCCGAGCGGCGTTCTGACTTACCGTGCTGCTGGTGGCGAGAAGGTGCTCGCGGTGTATGGAGGCTTCGTAGAAGTACAACCCGACCGCGTTCGGATACTGGTGGACGCCGCGGAGCGCCGGGAAGAAATCAACATCGAAGAAGCCCGCGCCCAGCTGAGCAAGGCGGTTGAAACGGACCAAATCGCGCGCGCCCAGGCAAAACTCGACGCGGCCACAAAGTCGTAAGACGCTCCTTCTATCTGCCCCTGGAAAGCGACGCCGGTTCCCGATCCTCGTCAGTGGCACGCGAGTGCTGCGTCATCTTCGCCAGCCTGCCTTTCGCGGTCAATGCTACGCGCACAATCCTGCGATTCCCATTCCCTCGGGCGCGTTCAGCCAGTCCCTTCGCGGCCAGATCGCTCATGATCGTCGACTCTTTGCCGCCGAGCATCACAACGGCCCGAATCTCCAGTTGCGAGACTTCCAAATCGGGAACTAACTCCGGCGATCGCTTGACCATGAGGCGCTGCGAGAGGGTGTCGAAGTAGCCAATCAACTGACGTAACTGCCTGTCGAGAACTGTCGACGCCTCATCCAATTGCGATACAATCGCCGGGAAGGGGAGATTCACGATGAAGTTCTACGCGGCGTTGGCAGGGCTTTTACTTTTGACGGTCTCGGCATTTGCCGCGGACGTGGATGGCAAGTGGACGGGCACGATGGCCACGCCGATGGGAGACGTCCCGGTCGGATTTACTCTGAAGGCGGACGGGGCCAAGCTGACCGGCACCACGATGGGCCCGGACGGCGCTGATGTCGCGATCAAGGACGGTAAGGTCGACGGTGCCAATATATCGTTCACCGTAACCTTCGATTTTGGCGGAATGCCTTTCATGCTGTCCTACAAGGGTGTGGTGTCAGGCGACACCATTAAGTTCAACATCGACGTCGCTGGAATGCCGTTTGATTTGGAGGTCAAGAAAGCAAAGTAGGCAACGCAAATGAACATTGCGTTCTGGATCGCCCACTTGAAGCCCATGGGAGTCCGCTTCCATGACGGCCGTTCTCCTCATTCTGTCGGGCTTTGTGGCTTGGGGCCGCGGGTTCAGTTAGCAGAACGTGGCATCATTGAATCAGGATGCAGATAGCGCTTCCCGAACTGAACGCGCCCGCGACCCTGATCCTCGACCGCGAGGATCGGCTCACCGATGACGAGTATTTTGCCTTCTGCGTGGCGAATCCCGACTTGAACGTCGAGCGGACAGCGGAAGGGGACATCGTTATCGCGCCACCTGCCGGAGGAGAGTCCGATTTCCGCAGAGTGTCAGTCATCACTGCTCTTGGTCAATGGGCGCGAGTGGATGGCCAGGGGAAGGCATTTGGGTCAAGCGTGCATTTCCTGTTATCGGATGGTTCGGGGCGGTCACCCGACGCGGCTTGGGTCTCGAACGAACGGCTGGCGCTCCTTTCAAAAGAGCAAAGACGGCAGTTCCTGCGCGTGATCCCGGAGTTCGTGGTCGAAGTCCTGTCGCCCAGCGATCGCATTGCGGCGGCACGGAAGAAAATGGGTCTCTGGATGGCGAACGGCGTGGAACTGGGGTGGCTGATCGACGGCGATGCGCGCCGCGTTTATGTGTATCGCGGAGCGTCGGGAACTTCGGAACCCCGCGTTGTAACCGATGCGGAGAGCATCGCGGGTGAGGGACCGCTTGAGGGATTCGTGCTGCCACTCGGAGAGATTTGGGAAGGCCTGTAAGTTAGAACAAAAGTCCTTGCCGTCTCTGAACGGGCACGCCGACCGCCTGCTTCATAATCCAGGGTTTCATCAAACCAGCCGCATGGCTGATCAGCGGCACGACGACTGAATTGCCGAACTGCTTGTAAGCGCGCGTGTCGGACACGGGAATCTGAAAAGTCTCCGGGTATCCCATCAAACGCGCGCATTCACGCGGCGTCAGACGCCTGGGGTTTTCATTCGGACCTCGGCTGACGAGAATCTCCGATCCGTCCTTGTAGTATCGTGCCGACAGAGTTCGTGAGATGTCCTCTTTTCCAACCACGCTGCAACCGAAGCCATTGCCCTTGGCGCGGTGCTTGATCGCATAGGCCTGCAGATACGCCCACAGCTTATCGGTCAACACATACTTCTCATGCACTCTCCCGCAGGCGTCGAGATATCGTCCCGCGTCGGGATCGTTCTCAGTTCCGTCCTCGCGATGGAGGATTGCGCCAAGCCGGGGAGCACACGCGGGATCGGGAAGCTGAACTTGATCCCAATCGAAGTCGGTCTGCTCGCGAAAGCCCACAATCAGGATCCGTTCGCGATGCTGCGGCACGAAGCGCTGACCGTCGACGACTCGCGCATGCAGGTGATAGCCCAGATCTTCGAGGCTGTCTCGGATGACTCTGAAGGTTTTCTTCTTGTCGTGCGAGACCAGATTCTTCACGTTCTCGAGGAGAAACGCGCGAGGCCGTTTCGCGGCGATGATGCGCGCCACATCGAAGAACAACGTTCCCTGGGTTTCACATTCGAAACCGTGAGGGCGGCCGAGCGCATTCTTTTTCGATACGCCGGCGATGCTGAACGGTTGACAGGGGAAACCCGCGAGCAGGACATCGTGGTCCGGAACGTCGGCTACGTCGACTCGCGTTATATCGCCTGCAAGCGGGTGCTCATCGTTTGGAAAGTTGGTCTGGTAAGACTTCCGGCTGTAGTCATCCCATTCACTTGTGAAGACGCACCGCCCGCCCACTGCTTCGAACCCGAGGCGCATTCCTCCGATTCCAGCGAACAGGTCGATGAATGTGAATTTCATTTTGAGCAGGAATGGATAATGACATTGTGCCACTTCAAACATGACCGACGTCCTCACACCCGCGCAGCGCAGTTACAACATGTCGCGCATTCGCAGCGCTCACACTGCGCCTGAGTTGCGGGTGCGGAAAGTGCTGCACGGGATGGGGCTGCGATACCGGCTCCACGGCAAGGGCCTTCCCGGAAAACCCGATCTGGTGTTCGCAGGAGCGCGCGCGGTTCTCTTCGTGCACGGTTGCTTCTGGCATATGCACCGGTGCAAGCGCGGCAAACCGGTTCCGGCCACGAATAAGAATTTCTGGGCGGAGAAACGGCGGTCCAACGTAGAGCGCGACAAGCGTCATCGCGCGGCACTGAAGAAAGATGGGTGGCGTGTGTTCGAGATATGGGAGTGCCAGACGCGATACGAAGACATCATGCGCAGGAGACTCGATCCGCTGATCGAGTTTCTGCGGCCGGGTTATTGAAAGGCGACAGGGCGGGAATCGGCGCTCGAGAATGAGACGAACATCAGCAGAGTACTGCCGTTCTGAAGTTGAAACTCCACGTGAGGCAGGAAGAAACCGGATTCATTCAAGTTGATCGTAAGTGTCCCGATGGTGTTGGCGGAGTAGCCCGACAAAAGGGACGCCGGTATCGTCACCGTGCCCGTATTGGCGGAGACCGTGCAGATCACCGGGGCGGTGCCTCCGCTCAGGACGAGGTTGACGCTCGCGCCGGCATCGAACGCGGCGCCATTCCAAGAAAAGGTTTGATCCTGATTGCGGCTGATAGAGATTGGCGCGCCACCATTGAGCTGGATGGGAGCGGGCAGCGTGAAACCGAAAGAAGACGCGGCAAGGTCTTTACCGCCGCTCGACTGCCACGTCCATTTGCCACTCGCAATTTCGGGCGGCGGCAGGCTGTTGAGCGCACCATCAGTGGGGTGCGGCAAACTCGCAGAATAGTAGCCGCCATTACCAATGAGTGTGATTGTGGTTGTCGGACTTTGGAGAGTCACCGAGGCTCCGATATTGGGTGGGCCGGGTTGCAACACGGAAAATGCTCCATTGAACGCGGCAAATCCAACGGCCGGGGTCGGCGCCATGCAACTCGGGCCGGAAGCGGTGGGAACCGGGGTAAAGTATGCCGCGATGCCGCCCGAGTTGATCTGACCGAGGCTCATCGTCGCCGACTCATTCCGTGAGGCGACAGTAGAAGTGACAGCAGTTATCTGAGTGCTCAGATTGACGACGCCATCAGTAAGAGCGCCTCCACTGTCCAGCATCTTCATGTCGCTGAGTGAGAGTTGCCAGGGGTGTTTGCACGGGGAGCCATCCGAAGTCTTGCTGATCGTGGTGGTGACGGTGGTCTCGTTGTAAGTGAACCTGACCGGGATGTAGCATCCATCGGGAATGGCTGAAGGGATCTGGAGAAGGATCTCGTCGCGGCCCACTTGCGCCGGAAGAGCGCCCGCGTAGATCACCGGCACAGCGACGCCACCGATGGTTGCGTTGACCGTGGCGCCGTATCCAAGGCCGGAGCCGGTCAGGAGCAGGGTCTGGCCGGGTTGAGCGGGCGTGGCCAGACCGACATTGCTCGCCGCGCCTTCCGCCGACACTGTTTGTGCGATGGCGGGGCCGCCCGAACTGATGCGAAAGAACTCGAAGCTGGATTGAACGACGTTGACGCTGGTCCACTGGGTCGATTGGCCGGCGATTTGGTAAAGCAGCTCCGCTCCGCCAACGGGAACGTTCGCCGGAACGACGAATGTGATGCTGCCCGCAACGGCGTTGGTAACAGTGAGCTGTGTCGCTGTAGTCGATCCAACAGGGCGGATCCAGAGCGACGCAATCACAGGTGCGGAAGGTGGCAGTCCATTCAGTATCACCTCGGGCGAAGGATAGGTGAGCACCGCCAGCATCCGCGGCGCAATTGTGTTTGCGCCACCAAATGAGAAGCCGGGCAGGAAAGCCGAAAGCGAGGCGTACGGATTTGCCTCGATAATGGCAAAGACGTTTACCGGCTGAAACAGAGCCGCATTCTGCACGGTGCCGACTTGTGCCGGCATCACTGCGGCGAGGGCCAACATCAGACCGCCGATGCGAGTTGCTTTCATTGGACGGCTCATTGGAAATCCACCGGTCGCGCGTCGGTACTGCTCCAGACCACGATCATCAGGAGCGGGCTGCCGTCCAACTGCGCGAACTGCGAATGAGGGATAGCGGATCCAGTTTCGAGTACCGACACCGATAATGCACCGGCGAATCCGGCATTGAACCGCGCCAGCAGGTTCGAAGGTAACGTGACGGTTCCCGTTTGCGCAGGGACCGAACAGGTCAGCACCGGAGAACCAGGATACTGCGCCGAAAGAGAAAGCTGGAGCACGGCGGCGGAATCGAAACCGGACCCATTCCACGCGATCGTCTGGTTCTGGCTGTGGTTCAGCGCTAGCGGTGAGCCGCCCATAATCTGAACAGGCGGTGGGAGAACGAAGGCGAATGACGAAGCAGCGAGGTTGGCGCCCCGTGTTGTGTTCCACGTCCAATTGCCCGCGAAGATTGCCGGGGGAGGCAGATCGTTCAGCGGGGCGTCGACCGGCTGGGGCGGAATCCAGGGAAGGGTGAGTGCCGATGTTGCGCTCTGGAGCGTCATGACGCCGAGGGCGCTGGAATCAAAACCACCTTCCAGGAATAGACCAGCGACGCCGCTTGAAAGAATGCTGCATGGTTGCGCGGGATTTGCCGCCGTACCAACGAAATAGTTGGCGATGGCCGACGCGCTCAACAGCAGGGGCAAGAACTGCGCGCTCTCCTGACGAGATGCGCGATCCGAAGACGGCGCCTGGATGCCGGTCGTCAATGCCATCTCGGCGGTTTGGAGTTGGGCACCACTGTCCAGCAGCTTCAGGGCGGCGACTGAAAGTTGAAATGGATGATGGCATGGCAGCCCGTCGGAAGTTTTGCTGAGGAAGGAGGAAACCGATTGAGTCCCGTATGTGAGGGTCAGAGGCACGTAGCAGCCGTCCGGAGTGCCGGCGGCGATGCGGAAGTTGAGCTGGTTCAAACCCGGCTGGCCAGGCGCGGCTCCGGCGTAGAGAACCGCTTGGGCAACTCCGCCCAGTGTGATCTGAACCGCGCTCTGTGGCGTGGAACCGAGGCCCGTTCCCCAGAGGACGACAGGCTGCCCGGGCTGCGCCGGACTCGCGAGACCGTTTTGTGCCGGAGTGCCGTCCGGGTTGATGTTCTGGGCGATCAGTGGGCCGGTCGGTCCGCTGCGGAAGAGAGACAAGTTTGCGGGCACGATGGTTACCTGGGTCCATTGGGTGGCTTGGTTGCCCGGCTTGTAGATCAGTTGAGCAGCGCCGGTTGGAACGCTCGCGGGCACGACGAAGGTGATGGTGAACGTCGATACGCTGGTGACCTGCGCGGCGATCGGTGTCGAAGAGTTGGCGGGCAGGAGCGACACCGTTGCGGAGAGCACCGGAGTGCTCGTGACTTGGCTGAAGTTGATTACGGCGAGTGAGCCTTGAGCGAAGACGGTCGTGAAGATACCGGCTTGGACGTCCGCCGCGCTTTGAACTTGGGCGGGAGAAACGCCGGCGATCAGGAGAAAAAAGATTGCGGCGCGCACCAGATCCATTCTAGTAAAAGCGCCGGCGACAAGATCGCCAGCGGTACATTTACAGGAGCTGTTTGTAGTAGGCCTCGTATTGGGGGATGATCTTGTCGGTGCAGAAGCGGGTCGATGCCGTGTGGCGCGCGGCGGCGGCCATTCTCGCGTGCAGGGACGAGTCAGTCACCAGTTCGGTGGCGCGGGCCGCGAGGCGGGGAATGTCGCCAACCGCTTCGAGGAATCCGTCGACTCCGTCGGTGATGAGCTCGGGGACCCCGCCGACGCGCGTTGAAACCGGGGGCACGCCGCACGCCATCGCTTCGAGCGCGGCAAGTCCGAACGATTCCATTTCACTCGGCATCAGGATCACATGCGCGCGGCGGATCAGGCGCTCGACGTGATCCTGCTTGCCGAGAAAATCGACGTGGTCTTTGACGCCGAGGGTCCACGCGAGATGCTCGGCGGGTCCGCGCTCGGGGCCGTCGCCCACCATGAGAAGACGCACGTCGGCATGCTTCCGGATTTCGGCGAGTATTCGTATGCAGTCGAGTACGCGCTTCACGGGCCGGAAATTGGAAAGGTGGACCAGGAGCTTCTGGCCATTCGTGCGGCGCTCGGGGTCGGGCTTGTAAGTGTCGCAGTTGACGAAGTTGTAGATCACGCGGATTTCGTTCTCGACCCCGAAGATGTCGACCGTGTCGCGGCGCAGATCTTCGCTGATGGCCGTGATGCCGTCGGATTGTTCGATGGAGAACTTCGTGATGCCGAAGTAGGAGCGGTCCGCGCCGACGAGCGTGATGTCGGTGCCGTGGAGCGTGGTAATGAAGGGCAGGCGGCGGGCGTTCTGCTTGAATGCCGCGGTCATTTGGCGCGCAAGCAGAGCCGAGATGGAATGGGGGATGGCATAGTGAACGTGCAGCAGGTCGAGCTGGTAGGTTTCGGCAACGTCGGCCATGCGCGAGGCGAGGGCGAGGCAGTAGGGCGGGTATTGGAAAAGCGGATAGTTGGAGACCTCCACCTCGTGGTAGTGGATGCGCGGAATGTTCGGATCGAGGCGGATCGGGTTCGAGTAGGTGATGAAGTGAACGTCGTGGCCGCGGGTGGCGAGCTCGAGGCCGAGTTCTGTGGCGACGATCCCGCTACCGCCGTAGGTGGGATAGCAGGTGATGCCGATTCTCATGTTTAGTGGATGTAGAGGAACAGAGTGTGGCTTCGGCCTTCTCCGTCGTCGGGGATCGTCACCGTTTTGACCGGGGTCCAACCGCCGATTTCGAAATCGTGCGCGACGATCCGCGTGCCTTTCTTCAGAGTTGCATCAAGGACGGGGCGCACTTTGATGTTGGACTCGGGTAAGAGGTAAACCGTGATCAGATTGGCGGAGGAGTAGTTCTGCTTCAGGATGTCACCGTAAATGATCCGCGCGGTCTTTTGCAGCCCCAGCTGGCGGATCTTCGCGGCGCTGGATTGCGCGAGGTCGCTGTCGAGTTCCACGCCCGTCGCGTCGGCGTGATACCGCTGCGCCGCCATGATTACGATGCGGCCGTCTCCGCTGCCGAGGTCGTACATCTTCTCGCCCGCCTTGAGTTCGCCCAGCGCGAGCATGCGCTCGACGATGGTTTCGGGCGTCGGATAGTAAGGGGCGAGTTTTTCGCCAGTGGGCTGTCCAGGCGGCGCCGGCTGTTGAGCCAACAGAGCGCATGAGGCCATCGCGATCAGAAGTATTCGTAAACGCATTTCTTGCTACTCCATTACCGAAGACCAGCCGCGGCGATTGAGATCCCAGGAAATAATTCCGGCCGCTATAACGGCGACGGCGATGAATGCCGACCCGGTTGCATAATCCTTCAGGATCATCTTACCGATGCCGAACAGCGCGCCGTAGATCAGGACGCATCCGCAGAGCCAGTCGAGCAGATTCCAGCCCAAATCACTCGACACACGAACCTCCGGCGCCAAGCGCGCGATCGGGCCCCAGCCGGAGACCGATGGCCTGACGCGTCGATAGAACCCGATGAGCGTGGCGTTTGTTTCGGGGGAAGTCAGGAACGTGGTCGCGAGCCACACCACCGTCGTGATGGCGACGGTGATAAGGATGAGATGCGCGAATTGAACCGGATCGTCGCTGTCGAGATGGAATACGGTCTGGAGGATGACCGAAGCCGCGAAGGCCGCGGCCATTGCGGAAACTTCGCTCCAGGCGTTGATGCGCCACCAGTACCATCGGAGAATCAACACGGAGCCCGTGCCCGCGCCGGTGACGAGAAGAAGCTTCCATGCCCCGGCGATCGAATCCATATAGTGCGTGATCACGGCGGAGACGATGGTGAGCAGCACGGTCGCAATCTGCGAAGCGCGCACGTAGTGGCGATCCGGCGCGACGGGTTTCAGAAACCGGCGATAGAAATCGTTGACGAGATAACTCGCGCCCCAGTTGAGCTGCGTGCCAACGGTCGACATGAAAGCCGCGGCGAAGGCGGCGACCATGAGGCCGCGCAGCGATGCGGGCAAGTAGTCGATCATCACGCGGACGTAGCCGGTTTCAGGGTCCTGCAGGTGCGGGTAAAGAATTACGGACGCCATCCCGACGACGACCCAGGGCCACGGGCGGAGCGCGTAATGCGCGATGTTGAACCAGAGCGTCGCGAGCAGGGAGTTACGCTCGTCCTTCGCGCTGAACATGCGCTGCGCGACGTAGCCGCCGCCGCCCGGTTCGGCGCCGGGATACCATGTGGCCCACCAATTCACGGCGATGTAGACGAAAAAGGTGACGGCGGGCATCCAGACGGAATGGAGATCGGGAACGAAACTGAGGAATGGGCTGCCGTCGCCGCCGAGCTTGGCCTTCATGACGTCGACTCCGCCAACGGCGCGGACAGCCGCGACTGCGAGAACGATCACCATCGTCATTTTGATGGCGAACTGAAAGAGATCGGTGACGAGCACGCCCCAGAGACCAGAGAGGGTGGAGACAAATGATGTGAGAGCGATGATGGCGATGACGAGCCAGAGGGCCTGGTCCTTCGACAGGCCGAGAATGAGCATGAGGATCTTGACCATCGCGAGATTGACCCAGCCAAGGATGATGCAGTTCATCACCACCCCGAGGTAAACGGCGCGAAAGCCGCGCAGGAAGGCGGCCGGTTTACCGGAGTAGCGCAACTCCGCGAGTTCGATGTCGGTGGTCATGCCGGAACGCCTCCACAAACGAGAGAAGAGGAAGACGGTGAGCATGCCGCTCGCGACCATGTTCCACCAGAGCCAGTTGCCGGCGATTCCGTTGCGGGCGACGAGTCCGGTAACTACCAGCGGAGTGTCGGCGGCGAAAGTGGTCGCGACCATGGATGTGCCCGCGAGCCACCACGGCACATTGCGGCCGGAGAGGAAGAATTCGGTAGTGTTCGCTCCGGCCTTGCTCTTGTAGTAAAAGCCGATGAGGAGATTGAAGAGAAAGTACGCCGCAATGATGGACCAATCGACCGAGGTCAGCTTCACCTGTGAGCGCTTCCTGTCTCGAACCGGAGCTTTTCAACTAACGCTGTGGACAAGTCTGAGGAAAACGCGCGGGAGATGTACGTAATCCCCCGGTTTGAAACCGCTGTGTAACAAATTGCACACTCGTTCAGCAGACCGATGTCGTGCTGTGTAAATAGCTGATATGAAGTCATATCGATGGATTTTGCGGCGGGAATTCAGCAGTTATATCCAGACTTTTTCGATCGGCTGCGATTTTTTGCATAATTCGCACGAGCTCGCATCGGCGTAGTAGCTCGCCTCCAGCCGGGCCACGTGCAGCAGCGGCAAATTCCCAAAATCGCGCGTGCGGGGAGTGGGCTGATAGATCACAACGGCCACCGCCACTACAACCGCTCCGTAGCTTTCGAGCAGCGTCTTCAACTCGCCGAGGTTGGTGCCGGAGCGAAGGATATCGTCGACGAGGACGACTTGTTCGCCGGGAAGCGGCTCGATGAACTGGCGAAAGCGCAGAGGCTGATTCTCAGAATTGCGTTCCGCCCAGTAGACGCGCTTGGCCTGAAGGGCTTCGCATACTCCGTACGCAACGGGCAGGCCACCAGTGGCTGGGGCCACGATGGACAATTCGGGGATGATGGCGCGGATCTCGGAATTCGCGCGCAGCAGACGGCTCAATCCGACGCTCAGAGTTTTCGCGTGCTGGTAATAGCGCATCGCCAGCGGGACCTGGAGGTATTCGTTCGAGTGCAGGCCGTTGGGGTAAACAAAATGGCCATCACGCAGAGCGCCGGTGTCGCGGAGGACGCGCACCACTTCATCGTGAGTCGGTAGCAGATGCATAGGGTGGCGAGCGGGCCGCCATTCAAAGGATAGATGAATTGATGCGAGATTTGTTGGTGGGCGGGAAATGCGGGTGCTAGAATGTGAGTTCCGGGCGCGTAGCTCAATTGGCAGAGCAACTGACTCTTAATCAGTAGGTTGAAGGTTCGATTCCCTCCGCGCTCACCACTACTTTCAATCACTTGCAGGTCACTGAATCGTGGCGATCTGTGCCACTACAGGGACTATCACAGGGACTACCTCTGAATTCCCAATCTTCTGCCGGAGCGTGACGCCCGAGACGGCATCCCGTTTCGCAGCCATGCGAATGTGGGAATAACGCTCCAGCATTGCCCGGCTCATGTGCTGCCGCCCGAAAGCGGATGAAGGAAGCGCAACGGCTTCGCTGGGCCAGATCCGGGGAGAGTCCGAGTCGCCAGCTACGCGGGAACCTCCAACACCCAAACGCCGGATCAGCCCGGAGGGCATGAAGAGAATCATCGCGGCGACGAAGAAGCGATGGCGTTTGCAGAGGGCGGCTGGGAAGTCAGCTTCGGCAAAGAAAATTGCGCCGGGCAGGAAGGCGGCGGTGAAGAAGTCGGCCCCCCACCGGCTCCCACACTGGCGCTGGCACAGACTGCCGGTTAGCCGTGTTTCATCTGATGAACATCGTCCCGGACTGTCGAGCCTGGTCGAATGCGATAGACTGTGCCCTGGAAGCCTACGAAAGGCCCGGTTTCGATGCCTGAAACAGATGAAGCCCGCGACATTTTCTATCGGCAAGACGTCTATCCCGACGCGACTGGCCTAATGTCTTGGTCGCCAGAAACGCTTCAGCAGGTGAAGGATGTTGCAATCGTTGTCGTTGACACCAACGCGTTGCTCGTTCCATACGGTACCGGAAAGGCGAGTCTCGATGAAATTGGGGGAAAGTACCATGACTTGGTTGACAAGAATCGACTTGTGGTTCCGGGACAAGTTGTTCGCGAGTTCGCGTCCAACCGTGCGCTCAAACTTCAAGAGCTTCATCAACAATTGAACAGGAGGCGACAGGTTGCGGTCATCCGTGGTTCTTATCCCCTCCTCGAAGGGTTGGATGGATATCAGCAAATGATCGAGATGGAAGGTCAGCTCGATCAAGCTATCAAGTCTTATCGCGATTCCGTAGATTTAGTCATAAAACAGGTTCGCCGGTGGCACTGGAACGATCCAGTGAGCGCACTCTACCGCGAACTCTTGACTCCGGAAATCGTTCTTGACCCGGCCTTAGATCGAGAGGAGTTAAAGCGGGATCTCGCAAAACGAATCGCGAATTCCATTCCTCCGGGATACAAGGATTCGAGAAAACACGACGGCGGCTTGGGCGATCTGATAATCTGGCGCACGATTTTGGATATCGGCAAGAGTAAGAAAGCGCATTTGATATTTGTGTCGGGAGATCAAAAAACAGACTGGTGGCACCAGAGCGAGGGCAGCGCTCTCTATCCCCGCTTTGAACTCATAGACGAATATCGCCGTTCTTCAGGCGGGAAAACGCTTCATCTGATTACCTTCTCGGACTTTCTGGAACTTTCTGGCGCGAGTCAGAACATCGTCGAGGAAGTACGCAAGGAAGAGCAGGAGCTTAGTATCCCATCCACTATTGGGCCCGGAACCACAGACTGGACACTCTTTGACCGACGCCGCAAAATCCGCGACGACACGCTGGAATTCATCAGTTTCGTTCTCCGACACAACGGGGATTTCCAACTCGCTGGACCCGGTGAGTATCGACAATTCCGAGAAACAACGGTTAGTGCGGAACTTCTCTTCGGCACCGACGACGTTCGCAATTATCTGGAAGATGTAGATCAAACCGTCCGTGAATTTTGGGCATCTGCGCAAACAAGGAAGAAAGCATTCGAAACCGGGGATATGGACGCTTTTGACAAGGATTCTAAATTGTTGTCACATCTCAGCGTCACGCTCTTGCAGCAGCTACCAGATGTATTTGACCGTCATTGTCGGGTGAGAACTTGACCTGCGATGTTCTTAGCGGCGAAAAGCGCCGGGATCACTGCCCCTTGCCATCATCCGCGATAGGACCCCGCAATGACGGGAGGCATGGCAGGTGTCATTCAGACTCGCCCATTCTTTAAAATTCTTTAAGAGAAGTGGTTCACGAGTTCTTGAGTGAACGACCGCATTCGTTGTGTGCACGCTGGACAAGTCACACCAATCTCAGTCGGCACCCATTTATCCCCGGTCTGTTTGAGTACAAAATTGTCATGCGATGTGAACTCACTTGGCGGCTTTCCACATAACGCCTTGACCTGCATCGAAAAATTCATCCATTCATAGCTGAGGATTTCAGTTGTTCGGCAAACTCATTAGGTTTTCGGTAGCCCAGGCTGCTGTGAGGGCGTTCTCCGTTGTATTCCTGCCGCCAGTT